>Ga0185299_10000246_pt1 | contig 162070 bp, 143 predicted proteins | sample PaiPotPPA55metaG_FD_128002 | JGI IMG/M metagenome (GOLD analysis project Ga0185299, IMG submission 128002) | Iron sulfur acid spring bacterial and archeal communities from Banff, Canada, to study Microbial Dark Matter (Phase II) - Paint Pots PPA... ...
AAAAAAACTTCTCCTCCCACGTGGGAGCAGATGCTCCGTTGGACTCAGCCACTGTTAGTGAGACTCACCGGTTGTTGCCCATTTTGTCTAACTACCTTTGACGACTCCACTTAACAAAGTAATACTAGATTCTAGCTCCTAGCTCCTGGGTTGCAGGGCGTCGGGGACGGAGTGAGTTTTTAGCACGAGGATGGTACGGACGGCGGTGGCTGAGATTGGGTATCTGGAGAGCGGTCAAAGCGATGGGTTTCCGGTGTTGTGCTTGCATGGGTTTCCGGATGATGCGCATACCTGGGATCGAGTAGCAGCAGAGCTCGAAGGGTTACCGTTACGGTTGATACGGCCATTTCAGCGTGGGTTCGGGCCGAGCCGAGTGACCGCTATCGCCGCGCAGAGCGGCCAGGTGGCTGCGCTGGCACAAGATGTCTTGGATCTCGCCGATGAGCTCGGGATCGACCGCTTCGCATTAGTGGGTCAGGATTGGGGAAGTCGGGCTGCCCACGCGGTTGCGATACTGGCGCCGGAACGCGTGACCCGGTTACTCGTTTTGGCCACTGGATACGGGACAGTCGTGGCCGATGCGGAGGTGCGGTTACGTCAAGCGCATGTGTTTTGGTATCAATGGTGGTTCCATACCGAGGCTGGGCGGCTGGCTCTGGAACAGGAGCGAGAGAGAATTTGTGAATATCTCTGGCGAGTCTGGTCGCCAGAATGGCGGTTCAGACCGGAAGAGTTCACGGCGATTGCGCCGAGCCTCGCGAATGAGCAATTCGTGGATACGGTGATCCATTATTATCGGCATCGCTGGGGTGCAGCGCCCAGCAGCCCGTTTTACGAGTCGCACGAGATCAAACTACGTGATACGCCGCCGATTCCGGTGCCTGCAGTCTTTGTTTGTGGGATGAGCGACGCTTGTAATCTGCCGGAGAGTTCGCTGGGTAATGCGAAGCTGTACCCGGCTGGTCTGGAGCGCGTTGAGTTAGCCGGGGTTGGGCATTTTGTGCAACGGGAGCGGCCGGGGGAGATCGCTTCGCGCTTACAGCGCTTCGCGGATAGCAGATAGCAGAGGCGTATGACAGATGTGCGAAGATGGCGGGGAGAGGATGTGCGGCGTGCCGTGGCGTGGAGTGGACGGAGTGACGGAGCCGCGCACCAACTGTGCGAGGGTCTCGTCGCGGGCGTTTATTTGCGGTTCGATTTTGATTCGTGTCTATTCGTGTCCATTCGCGGTTCGGTCTTGGATTCGCGGTTACAATTTGCGGGCGAAGTGGTGGGCGGTGATGTCCATTCGGTGAGCTAAATAGAAGCGATGGGCTTCGAAGCGTTGGACACCAGAATCCAGGATTAAGAATGAGCAGCCCTGGTCGCGAGCGTGTTCACAGAGCCATTCGATTAGTTGGCCGGCGCAGCCGGTTCGTTTTTGGTCGGCACGAGTAACCAGGTCGTCTACATAAAGGAATTTTCCGTAGGTTAGATTGCACAGGATGCGGTAGCCGGCTACAGAAGCGACCGAACCGGCGGCTTCAACACAGGCTAAACGATAGCCGTCTGTCAGCTGTTCTTGTACCCGGTCGATGATCTGGTCTTCGGTTAGGAAGGTTCGTAGTTCGCGGAGCACCGGGGCGCAACGTTTGATGTGGTCTGTGTCGGTAACGAGGTGGATTTGGGTCATGACGATCGGTGTATGGCGTGGAGTGGACCTAGTGGACAGAGTGGACGGAATGGACTTAGTCGATCTGGACCTGCGTCATTCGCAGCCTGTCGCGCCGTAGGCGTTGTGAAGCCGGGTCTATTAGTGGTTGCGGTAGACGATGAAGCCGGATTTTTCTGCTACTTGGTCATAGAGGCGGCGGGCGGTTTGGTTGGTTTCGTGGGTGTGCCAGTAAACGCGGGTGGAGCCGGCTTCTTTGGCCTCCTTGTAAACGCCTTGAATCAGGGCTCTTCCTGCTCCTTTTCCGCGGGCCGCTTCGGCAGTGAACAAATCCTGGAGGTAACAGGTCGGCCTGATGGTGATAGTGCTTCGATGGAAAAGGTAATGTGCCAGACCGATCAGTTGTCCGCTGGTTTCGGCTACCAGAGCATAGACCACCTCGTTGGCGTCGAAGAAGCGGGTCCAGGTTGTCTGAGTAATCTCCGAGGGCAGCGCGGTCGGGCCGGATCTTCCATAGAACGCGTTATAGCCGTGCCATAACGGGAGCCATTGATCGTAATCTAGAGGAGTGACAGGGCGGATTGAGAGGTCGGTGAACATTCAGGTCGATTGGGTTCGGCTGAATCACGCGTAGAACAGGTCCGATCGGAAGAGCCATTTATGACAGAAAGAGAGGACCACTCGAAGCGCTTACAGCGCTTCGAGAATGACAGACGACAGATGACAAATGACAGATGTGGGGCAGGGACGCGCCCCGCGAGATCCAATCTGTCATCTGTCATTTGCTATTTGTCATGCGCTTCGCTTGGCTATTTTCCGGGCGCGTGATCGCCTGGAGGCCGCTGGCTGAGATGGCTCTGGTGGCGGCGGGGGAGGCTAGGAAGGTGATTAAGGCTTTGGCGGCTTCTGGTTCTTGGGATCCAATCACTATCCCGGCGGAGAAGATGGTGATCTTTTGGACTTCGTCGGGCAAGGGGCCTACCAGATCAATTCCCTGAGATCGGTTTTAATTCGCTGATTTGTTGGAAGCCGATCGTTTTTCAACGAGCCCGGTTACCCTCGAGCGTATTCCGGGGCTGAGATTAATAGTCCATCGGCTTTACCGATTTCGTGTCGCAATATTTGTACGGGCCTTGGCGGTTCGCCGGTGTCGAGGTCTGGGTTAAAAGCGGGTAGATCTGCGAGACCGGAGTAGAAGACGATCTCCGTCTCCGGCGGCGTCAGCATAGAGGCGGCGGTTAACACCGCGGTGTTAAGCGATGTCGCTCTCAGACTGCCGGAGACGGCGAGGATTCGGGTGGTCGGCATCGCTAAAGCGAATAGCAAATAGCCGAAGCCGGTGACAAATGACAAATGTTCGGCGTGGCATCCTAGTGGACGGAGTGGACATCGTGGACTTAGTGGACGGAGTGATGGCGGACTTTGGAACGCGGGTTCCGGTATTTGTCATCTGTCATTTGTCATTTGTCATGCGTTTCGCTTGGTTTAACCTCTGCTCCTATGGGAACGCAGAAAAGAAGGGGAGCGGAGATCCTGCTCGAGATTTTGCGGTCGGAGGGGACTAGATACATTTTTGGGAACCCGGGCACAACCGAGCTTCCTCTGATCGACGCCCTAATTGTTAATCCGGATTTGCATTATGTCTGGGGACTGCAAGAAGCGACGGTGGTTAGTATGGCCGATGGTTATTCGCAGGCCTCGGGTAAACCGGCGTTTGTGAATCTGCATACTTCCGGAGGTCTGGGCCACGGGATGGGAGCGATCATGAACGCGAAGATCGCCCGGGTGCCGATGGTGATCACGGCGGGCCAACAGGATCTCCGGCATATTCTGGCTGACCCGTTGTTGGCGGCTGATCTAGTGCAGATTGCGGCTCCGGCCGCTAAATGGTGTTTCGAACCGAATTCGTTAGACGATTTACCTCTGATACTTCGGCGAGCTTTTCATAGTTCAGTGACTCCTCCTCGTGGCCCGGTATTTTTGTCGTTGCCCATGAATATCTTGGACGAGATCGGTTCGCCGCGGGTGCTTCCCCCGAGTCGCATTGAACTATCCAGTGTCGGCGTTGGGGTCAAAGAACTAGCTGCCGGGCTCCTGAAATTTGATCGGTTCCGGACGGTAATTTTAGCTGGGAATGATATCGCTGAGCTTGGGTTAGGAAAGGCGGCGGCTCGAGTGGCACAACTGCTTGGTGCGCCGGTATACGGTGCTTCCTGGCCGTCGGTCAATAATTACCCTTCGGTCGATCCGTTCTGGAGGGGGTCGCTTCCAACTACCGCCCAGGGCATTTCGGACATCCTTGGCGGATACGATTGTTTGTTGGCGTTGGGCGGAAAAAGTTTAATCTCGATCGTCTATACGATACGGGATCCGATCCCTGAATCGATCGAGTTTTATCATATATCGGAAGATGCTAACGATCTGGGATATAACGATGCTCCTAAGCTCGGTATTTTTGGCAATGTCAGAGCGACGTTAGAAGCGTTAGCCGATGAGTTAGAACGCAAGGTGTCCTCGGCTACCGTTAAGCAAAACGTCGAAATTGCGCAGAAGGATAAGGAAGCGCACTGGCGCGGGCTTATGGATCAGGCAGACGCAGCGACCAATGATGATAGTAGAATTGCGCCGATGGTTGCTGCCAGAGAAGTGTTACGTCCGTTGCCCGATGGGTTCTTATTGGTAGATGAAGCGCCGTGTGCGAACCCGTTTACTCAGCCGATGCATCGTTCAACCGGTGGCCGTCAATATTTCCACAATCGAGGAGGCGGATTGGGTTGGGGGATGCCGGCAGCGGTGGGAGTATCGTTAGCGCGCGATCATGCCCCAGTGATTTGTATGGTTGGCGATGGATCTGCAATGTATTCGCCACAAGCGCTCTGGAGCGCGGTCCACGAAAATGCGCCGGTGATTTATGTGGTGTTGAATAATCTCGAGTACGGCATCCTGAAAAATTTCATGGTTAACCAACCGCAGTACAATTCGAATCAGCACGGCTTTCTGGCAATGGATCTGTGCCAACCAAAGGTTGATTTTCCGTCGTTAGCGCGATCGATGGGAGTAGAGGCGACATTAGTGAGTTCGCACCGGGAAATTGGTGAAGCGGTTGAGGCAGCGATCAAGGCTGGAAAACCGCATCTGATCGAGATTCCGGTTAAGGGGATAGGTGGGGACGTGAAGACGTGAGAAGTGATTGGTGGCGGACGTGGAGCGTGGGCAAGCTGGGGGGTGATGTGGCTATAGTCGGGGCCTGTAGGGAGCAAGTGGACGGAGTAGACCTAGTGGACGGAGTGGACGGAGTGGACTGGAGTGGTTCCTCGCACTGGGGGGGAGCAATGCGGTGATCTCTGGCGGGGTGACGATTTTTAGCAACGGGGTTCGTGTGAGCTGGGTTTTGGTTAACAGAGTTTGTCTTTGTTTCACATGAATCTTAACAATCGTTTTTTTTTGAGGATGCCAGGGGGGCAACGAGCCGGGTGGCGAACAGTTTTAGTTTCTATTTTGGGCCTGGGATTGGTTATTGGGCCGGCGCGAGCGGATTCGGTTTCGGCGTCGCCTACTCCGACGGGATCGGCGTCGACGGCAAGCCCGACCCCGGAGGGGAAAATTAGTCTGGAGGCGACAGCGCGTAAGCGTTTGCCGAACACAGTCGCCAATGTGGTCCTGGGTATTCAGGTGGAGGGGCGCACCGGCGATGCAGTTTCGGGTGCGCTTGCGCAAAAATCACAGACTTTGCTCGAATACCTGCGTCAGCAAGGGGTGGAGCGGCTCAAGACGGAAGATGTGAGTTATCAACCACAGGTTGAGCCTGGTCGTAATGGGGGACCGGATCGCATTGTCGGGTACTCGGCCAGCGCGAGTATCTCGTTTCGGACGACTCCGGACAAGTTAGGAGGGGTACTGAGCGGGAGCCTAGAACACGGAGCAAATACGATTAGTCAAACGCAGTTTAGTGCCCAGGAAAGCGAAATCGACACGGCACAACAAGACCTGGCAATTGAGGCAACCAAGACGGCGCTGGCTCGAGCTGACGCATTAGCGCAAGCCACCGGTCTCCATGTCGTGCGAATCGAGCAGATCAACGTTGGTTCAGAGGAGAATATCGTCCCGCTTGGAGCTCCGAAAGTAATGGCTGCGGCGCGAACAATCGAGACAGCCTCGGGAGAGCAGGAAGTGGCGGTGCGAGTCTCAGTGCAAGTCGGGGTGGCGAAGCGCTAGCGCTTCGCGCATAGCCAATAGCCAATAGCCGCGCGTTTCGCGATTGAGAGATGGCGTGTGGGCCGAGTCGAAGCGTGAGTATGTGCCCTAGGTGGTATCGAATCAGTCGATGTGCGGGCTTCTTTTATCGATTAGGTATATCTAGCGAGATGGGCGATCGTGCCCGGTATGAGAACAGAAGCGATCGGGCCTGATGAGGGAGCGGAACAGCGCGGTGGCGTGAATCATGGGTTATTGGGAAGTGCGGAGCCGGCCTCTACGGGGCATGCGCGCCAGAGGCCGCGGAAAGGAAAGTTTTGGGTTCCATTGGTCTGGGCGGCGGTTCCGACTTTGTTAGTGAGCTTGTCTGTTTGGGTGCGGTTTGATCAGCTTCCGGAACCAGTCGTGGGTTTTGTGTTCGGTGGGCTCGTATTACCGGCGGCACTGATCTGTGAAAAGCTTGGCTTCGGCGAGTTTCATATTCTGGGTGGATCCACGATCCCGGATTGGTTGATTTTCAGTGTCATGATCGCAGTCGTGTACCTCTACAGTTTGGCCTTGGTGATGGTGGTACGGGGGGTTGTATGGTTGGTCGGGCGAGGCTGGGCGCGGAGGTGAGAAGTGAGAAGCGATTGGTGATTAGTGATTGGTGGAAGAGAGGCGCTTCCGGCGCTGACGGTTTTTCTTATTAGGGGTTGTCCTAGCGGGACGCGGTTGTTCGTCGAGTAGGAGAAACCAAATAACAGAAAGGTAAGCACATGATTACATCGCCAAAGATCGTTGAGCGCACTGAGCAACCCTACGTGGGTATCAAATCGGTGGTCAAAAGGGAGGAGATCGGGCCGACGGCGGGGAAACTGTTCGGGGAGGTTTTTGGATGGTTAAGTGGCCGCGGGTTGTCGCCGGCGGGAGCCCCTTTTTTCCGATATACCGCGGTCGATATGGAACATGGGATCGAGATTGAGTTTGCTTTGCCGACGGCTGAGGCCGTGGCGGGCGATGACCGGGTGTTAGCGGGCGTACTGCCGGCGGGGCGATATGCTTCGTTGCTGCATCGCGGTCCTTATGACCAGCTGTATGACGCTAATGCCGCGCTAGGGGACTGGATCAAAGAGCAAGGGCTGAATGTTGAGATAGTGAAGAGCCCAAACGGCGACAGATTTGAGTGCTGGCTTGAGGTGTATCTAACTGATCCAGGGGTGGAGAAGGATCCGGAGAAGTGGGAGACGGAAGTGGCGTTTAAGTTGGCGTGACGCGCTCACAGCGCTTCGCGAAGGCGAAATCTTTCTTACAGAAGGTAACGAAGGAAACGAAGGTCTGAGTCTGATTAGTCCATTGCGGCAAGAAGCGAATTTTACCTTCGTTAGCTTCGTTGCCTTCTGTAAGTAGTCTGTCTTTGTGCCCTCTGTGTCTCTGCGGTGAAATAGTTTTTAATAGGCTTTGCCGAAGAGGACGCGGCGAGAGCTGGGGGCACCGGTGAAGATGCATTTGCCAGGGGTCTCGTCTTTGAAGGAGGGGTCGGTTGGGATGCAGCGGATAGTGACCTTCAGGTCTTCTTTGATCTGGGCCTCGACAGAGGAGTCGCCGGACCAATGAGCGAAGGCGAAGCCGCCGTGGATCTCGGGTCGGTCGGCGTCCTTCGGGGTGAAGAAATCGTAGAAGTCGGCTTTGGAATCGATTTTGATTGTGTTTTGGTCCCGGAGCTCTTTCGCACGCTGGTATAGGCCGGCCTGGATCTCTGATAAAATATCGGGGATGGCCTTTATCACTTCTTCAACAGGTCTAAAGGCTTTTTCTTTGATGGGACGGTCGCGTCGGGCGATAGCGACCGTGCCTTTTTCTAAATCACGGGGCCCAAGCTCGAGCCGGACGGGAACGCCGCGTTTGATCCAGTCCCAATTTTTTACCCCGCCGCCGAGGTCACGCTTATCGATTTCCACTGTAACCGGTTCACCCGCATAACGTTGGTTACGAATTTCGGCAGCCAGATCATCGGCAGCTTCCAGTACGACGGACCGATGTTCGGGTTTTTGGATCACGGGCAAAATGACGACTTGGCTGGGAGCGATCCGAGGAGGCAAGATAACTCCGTCATCGTCGCCGTGAGTCATGATGACGGTTCCCACCAGGCGGGTGCTGGCGCCCCAGCTCGTGGTCCAAGCGTATTCCTGGGCGCCGTCGCGGGACAGATAACGAATATTCGAAGCCTTCGCGAAATTTTGACCAAGGAAATGCGAGGTGCCGGCTTGGACGGCTTTCCGGTCTTGCATCATGGCTTCAATGGTCAAAGTGTTGACAGCGCCGGGGAACCGTTCGCTCTCGGTCTTTTCACCGGCAAAAGCGGGCAGGGCGAGGAATTCTTCTGCAAAGGTCTGGTAGACGCGGAGCATCTGATTGGCCTCAGCGACCGCTTCTTCAGCCGTTTCGTGAACGGTGTGACCTTCTTGCCAGAGGAATTCTGCGGTCCGCAGAAAAAGGCGGGTGCGCATTTCCCAACGCACGACATTGCACCATTGATTGATAAGAATGGGTAGATCTCGATAGGACTGCACCCAGCGGGAGAACGTGGCGCCGATGATGGTTTCTGAGGTTGGCCGGATCACCAAGGGTTCAGTGAGCTCCGCGGAAGGAGCTGGACGCATTTTCCCGTCTGGGCCGATCTCAAGGCGATGGTGCGTTACCACGGCGCATTCTTTGGCGAACCCTTCGACGTGGCTGGCTTCTTTCTCGAAATAGCTGAGCGGGATCAGCAAAGGAAAGTAAGCGTTCTTATGCCCGGTGTCTTTGAACATCCGGTCGAGATGGCGTTGGATGTTTTCCCACATGCCGAAACCCCACGGTTTGATCACCATGCAACCACGGACGTCCGAGTTCTCCGCTAAATCGGCGGCGCGGACGACCTGTTGGTACCACTCGGGAAAATCTTCGGCGCGGGTGGGAGAGATGGCGGTCTTTTGGGGTGATCCAGACATGGCTAGGTAGTGGACGAAGTGGACTTAGTGGACGGTGTGGACGGAGAACTCGCAGATAGCAGACAGCTAAAGCGCTTGGGGCCTATGCGGTGGAGAACGAATTTAGGAAGGAGCGGAAGAATTTGGCGCCGCGTTCCAGGTCGCGGATCTCGATAAATTCGTCGCAGGTATGGGCTTGTTTTATCGTACCTGGGCCGATGGCGACAGCGGGCGTGTTTTGTTCGGCGAAGAAAGCGGCATCGCAGAACCAGGGGACTCCGATGCGTTGGGAACCAAGGGCTACAAATTTCTCGATGAAGGGGTGAGCAGGGTCGGTGTAGAGAGGATGAGAGACTTTTAGAGGAGTGGCTTGGACCTCGGGGAAGCGTTGAGCGAGAAATGACTGAACTGCTGTCACCATTCCTTCCTGACCGGGAAGCGTGCGGATGTCGAGCTCAGCCCGGCTGTAGTCGGGGACGATGTTAATTTTTACGCCGCCGGTAATGGTACCCAGGCTGATGGTTGGTTTGCCCAGGGTTTCGTTGGCGGGAGCTGGGCATAGGTTAGGGAATTCTGCTTTAAGAGCGGCAAAGGCCTCGGTCAGGAGCTCGATCGCATTGATACCGGAGTCAGGGGCGGCGGCGTGGGCCGCTTTTCCACGGGCATGAAGTTGCATCCAGGCGGTGCCTTTGTGGGTGTAGACAACGTCTAGATCAGTTGGCTCGCCGACTACCACGAAATCGGCTTCGCGTCGCCGGGCACAGACCTTAGACCCGAGTTGGTCGGCTTCTTCGTCAGCGAGGCCGACGAATCCAATAGCAACATTCAATTTTGAAAGATCGGTGGTTGTCAAAGCCCATAACATTGCGGCCATGGGGCCTTTGGTATCGGTGGCGCCGCGTCCGAGCAAACGGCCATCAACGATGTCGCCTTTGAATGGATCAATGGTCATCCCGCGCGCTGGCACCGTGTCTAAATGCGGAGCGAACAGGACGGTCGTTTTCGCGGCGGGCGGCCTGGGGAACCAGCCATAAACATTTGGCCGGCCTTCGGCAACGTATTCGAATTCGACGGACGCGCCGTGCGCGCTCAAGAATTCACCTACGAAGCGGCCAATCGCTTCTTCGCCAGCGCTTTCGGGCGCACCGGAAGGGTTCTCGCTCGGGATACGAACCAGGGCGCGACACAACTCGGTAACGGACTCGATCGGGGTCATATGCTGTGAAACCAATCAACGAAACGAGGGATTCCGTCTTCGATAAGGGTAGAGGGCCGATAATTAAGGAGCCGGGTCGCCTTAGAGATATCGGCATAGGTTTGCGGCATATCGCCAGGAGCAGGCGGCTGGTAGTCGATCACGGCGGATTTACCCAGCGTTTTTTCGATCAGGTGAATGACCTCTTTCAGCTCAACCGTTTGGCTTTCGCCAAGATTAAAGATCTCAAACGGCGACCCTGCAAAATCGATAGCGCTTAACACTCCTTGGATGGTGTCATCGATATAGGTGAAATCCCGGCGTACGGTGCCGTCACCATAGACTTCGATTGGTTTTCCATTCGCGATGAGGCGGGTGAACTTGTGGATGGATAGATCGGGGCGCTGCCTTGGTCCGTAGACGGTAAAGAATCGGAGGCAAACCACTTTTAATCCGTAGAGATGAGAGTAGTTCGAGCAGAGATGTTCGCCGGCGAGTTTGCTGCTGGCGTAGGGGCTGAGGGTTTGTATCAGTACTTGGTCTTCCCGAAACGGGAGTTGACGGGTAGCGCCGTAGACGGAGGAGCTGGACGCGAACACGAACTTGCTGACCCCGAAGCATTTAGCGGCTTCGAGCAGGTTGAAGGTCCCGAAGATGTTGGTCTTAAGGTACAGATCCGGACACAAAACTGAGGGACGGACACCAGCACGAGCGGCCAGATGAACAATGACATCTGGGCGCTCAGTCTCGATGATGGTGTTGATCTGGCTGGCGTCACAGATGTCGGCGGTAAAGATTTTGGCCGGAGTTTTGCGGAGATTGGAACGTTTGATCTCGGGATCGTAAAAGTCGTTAAAATCGTCAATGACAACGACGGAATCGCCCCTAGCGGTGAGCACATCGACGAGATGCGAACCGATGAACCCAGCACCGCCTGTGACCAAGATTTTCATCAATGCTAGAAAGTGGGCAAGCTGGGGTCGAAAGCGTGGAGGTGCAAGGGGGAAGTGCGGGGGCGGGCGCGAGAGGTTGATGCGCGGCGGGGGCCGTCTGGGGGGCAAGTAATCAGTGGTCAGTAATCAGTGGTCAGTGGTCAGTGACTCAGTAATCAGTGGATGTGGAAGATGATAGGTGAAAAGTGAAAGGTAAAAGGTAAGAGCGTTGGTGGAATGCGCTGTCGAGCGCTCTCCTATGTCTGAGCTCGTCCGTTTCCACTGATTACTGACCCACTGATACTGATTACTTCGGGCCAAGACCACCGACGCACCACCCTACCTACCGTCTCACCGTTCACGGAGGTTTTTTTAACAAGTGGGGGTTGACAAGTGAACGTAACCGCGGGGATATAGAAATTAACGAATGCCCGACGAGAAAAGAGGTCCCGCTCGGATCACACTTCCCCCACGCGTAAGAGCTCCGGAGGTTGTGGAGCCGGTTGTTATTCCGGAGGGTGTTCCGGTGCACACAAGCGAGCGATTAATCGCGCGGATGGCCTCGGTACGGCGGGATCCCTGGGTAGTCCCGTTGGCGGGGTTGGTCCTCGCTTTTTCCGTGATTTCGCTTATCGTGCAGTGTTTAGTTGCTTTCAGTTGAGAACAAGGGAAACCAGGGGTTGTGCTAACGAAAGAAAGAAAAGGTTATGTCAACGGCTTCTGTAGTACATTTGAATCAGTCGAACTTCGATCAAACCATTAGCGAGTCCGATGTCCCAGTGCTTGTCGATTTCTGGGCGAGCTGGTGTGGTCCTTGTCGGATGATCGCCCCCGTTTTGGACGAGATCGCCATGGAACAGGGTGACAAGGTGCGCATCGTCAAGATCGATGTGGACGCTAATCCGGAAATTTCTAATCGTTTTGGGATCCGAAACATTCCGACTCTGCTGTTTTTCAAGGGCGGCGAGGTGAAGGATCAAGTGGTTGGATTAACGAGCAAGGCAGACTTGGTGTCGCGCCTGGAGACTTTAAGAAAGTAAATAAAGAAATAGGGAATATCTGGCGCAAAAAAGGGTACCTTAAGTTAGCGGCAGCCGTGTCTAATGTAGCGGCAACTGCTTCAAGGTGAGGCCAATCAAAGAGTTAAAGATATGAATATGCTAGCACTGGGCTTTGGGAACTTTGGTGGCCCTGATCTGTTTATCATCCTGCTCATTGTGCTCGTATTGTTTGGCGCCAAGAAGCTCCCTGAGCTGGCCCGCAGTCTGGGGCAAAGCATGAATGAATTTCGCAAAGCTCGGGAAGAGTTCGATCGCGAGCTGCATACCGCGGCTAACGATGTAAAGAGCCAACCGCAGTCGTATCAGCCGGCACAGAACGTGCAGCCGGCACAACCGGCCGCGCAACCGAATCAGTCTCAGCCACAGGTTACGACTGGGAATGAGCAGCGGCCACAGGCCTGATAAACGCCTGATACGGTAGAATTTGCGCCGTCTGATCTAAAGGGTCAGGCGGCGTTTTGCTTTTCTGGGAGGATGCGATGACGTGTGGGCGTGTCGGCGTATGGGCGTATCGGCGTGCAAGTGGACGCAGTGGACCGGAGTGGACCGGAGTGGACGCAGTGGGCCCGTAAATCACCACGCCAAGACCGAAGACGGCGGCCCTGATTTTATTCTCTAACTTTGGGTCCTTTGTGTCTTTGTGGTGAAATTTTTCGGGCTTGGACGGGCTTCGTGTTTTCTCTTGCGGTGGAGCATAGGGGATTTAATGTCGCGGGGCGTCCCGCGTTGGTGTTTTTTGAGCGCGGGACGTTTTCTGTCCCGAATTTATGGCCAATACAGTGCTGGTGGGTGCGCAATGGGGGGATGAAGGTAAAGGCAAGGTCATCGATTATCTGACGGACCGGGTTGACGTGGTCGTCAGGAGTCAAGGTGGCAATAATGCCGGACACACCGTTGTAGTCGGGGATGTAAAATATATTCTTCGGCTGATCCCGTCGGGCATTTTACGGCCGGCGAAACTGTGTGTGATCGGGAATGGTGTGGTGGTGGATCCGATCTCGCTGTGCGAGGAGATCGCGGAGCTGAAAAGCCAAGGGGTGGAGATCTCGAAGCGAAACTTGTTGATCAGCGAGGCTGCGCATCTGGTGTTTCCGTATCACAAATTGATTGATGAATACCGGGAGTTGGCAGTTGGGCCGAACAAGATCGGGACGACGAAGCGCGGTATCGGTCCTGCCTACGGTGACAAGATTGCGCGAGTCGGTATTCGTTTGGGCGACCTTTTGGATGCTAAACTTTTCAATGAACGCCTGGAGAGCCGGCGGCAGGAAGTGGATTGGCTGTTGCAGCGGTACGAGGCCAAACCGATCGATTGGCGCGAGCTGAGTCGCCAATATCTCGCTGCCGGAGAACAGCTCAAGGAGATGGTGACAAACACGGTGCTCGAGCTGCATCGTTTGATGGAGGAAGGGAAACAGATTTTGTTTGAAGGTGCCCAAGGAACTTTCCTGGACATCGATCATGGCACTTATCCGTATGTGACTTCGTCCAATACGACGGCCGGCGGAGCGTGTACCGGGGCTGGGGTACCGCCGACCCGGATCGATCGGGTGGTCGGAGCCATGAAAGCGTATACAACTCGGGTGGGGGAAGGTCCGTTCCCAACCGAAGATCAGGGATTGTCCGACATGCTACACGCGATGGGACGCGAGTATGGAGTCAACACGGGACGCGAACGGCGTTGTGGTTGGTTCGATGCGGTCGCCACCCGGTTTGCGGTGATCGTGAACGGGATCGATGAGATCGCGGTTACGAATCTGGACGGGTTGGATCAACTGGAGACGATCAAGATCTGTGTCGAGTATAAGCGGGAAGGTAAAGGAGTGGGATCACCACCGACGTGTGTGCGGGAGTTTGAGCGTTGTACGCCGGTATATATCGAGGTCCCGGGGTGGAAGGAATCGACCAGCGGGGCTCAGACCTATAAGGATTTGCCGAAGAATGCGCGCCTCTATCTAGAAAAGGTTTGCGAGCTAATCGGGTCAAAATTGGGGTTAGTGGGTGTGGGGCAGAAGAGGGAGCAGACCTTGGTAGTAACGCCAGACTTCGCCCCGTCGTCTTAGACTCCTGGAGGCTACGTCTGGCAAGGCGAAAACGGCTTGAGCGGGGAAGAGGTGAAAGGTGGGGCGTCTCGGCGCGGTAGTGGACGGGAGGGTGGACTTAGTGGACCGAGTGGACGCAGTGGACAGGGGCAGACGACCGTTCCCGGCGCTTCACACGCCTCCGTAGCGGCGTTGGCGGCGGTTGTATTCGGCGACGGCGTCGACGAGATCTTGGCGGCTGAAATCGGGCCAGAGTTTGGGGGTAACATACATCTCGGTGTAGCTGACCTGCCAGAGTAGAAAGTTCGAGATCCGCATTTCGCCGGAGGTTCGGATCAGGAGGTCGGGATCTGGGAGGTCGCGGGTGTATAGGAAACTGCTGAAGAGCTCGGCATCGATGGCGTCGGGCTGTAGTTTGCCGGCGGCGGCTTCTTTTGCCAGGCGTTGGATGGCATCGATGATTTCGGTGCGGCCGCTATAGTTAACTGCGAGGATGGCGTTGAGCTGTTTGTTGTTCGCTGTGGCAGTAATGGCGTGTTGGAGTTGGTCTTGGCATTCGCGCGGCAGCTCGTTCAGGCGGCCAATAGCGTGGACACAGACGCCCCGACGGGCAAGGTCCTTAGTGTAATCGCGGAGGAAGCGTTGCAATAAACCCATCAAAGTATCGACTTCCTCCTTCGGCCGTTGCCAGTTCTCGGTCGAGAATGCGTAGAGGGTGAGGTATTCGATACCGAGCTCGAGACAAGCTTCCACGCATTCGCGGACCGCTTTTGCGCCTTCGAGATGGCCCCGGGAGCGCGGCCATCCGCGTTGTCGCGCCCACCTCCCGTTGCCATCCATAATGACGGCAACATGCCTAGGGGTTTTACTGACCATGTTAAGCTGGTCAACAAGCGGCATGGGGAGGGAAAATGCAAATGCGATTCAGGAGTACAAGGAGTTCGAGGAGTTCAAGGACGTGTCGCGCATAGTCCAAGAGGCGCGGCGGATCGGGGAGCGCGCCTCACACTTTCACCGCAGTGAAAGACTCCTTGAACTCCTCGAACTCCTTTGAACGGTTCATTTCTAAACATTTGAATATCGGTGCTTGCAGATTAGACAGGATGGGCAAAAGGTAACAGCCGGTTTTTGGCTCGTTGGAGATAAGGTTGACCATTTAGGGGCTCCCACTACCCCCGACGAGTGCGCAGTTTGATGCAGACGATTTTGCTTGTTGATCCAGAGACAGATTTCCTTGAGTGGGCCGAAAACCAACTCGAAACACCGACGACCCGTGTCTTGACGGCTACCACTGCGGACGAGGGCTACAAGATCTATATCTCGGAAAACCCAGATCTTTTGGTTTCCGAGACGCACCTTATGCCGTTCAGCGGCTTGGAATTGCTAGCCCGGATCCGTCAGCGGGATACAAACGCGATGGTAATTCTAATGAGCGCGTTCGGGACGACTCAATCGGTCATTGAATCGATGAAGTTGGGGGCATTCGATTATCTGCGAAAGGAATCGTTACCATTCAATCTTAAGCCGGTGGTGGACGCGGCGTTAACCGCCCAGGCGGAGATGCGCTCGGCGACAGCGTTTAAACCGCAACTGACGGTGGAGCAATACCAGGACAGTCTGGTGGGCCAATCCCAAGCCATGCAGCAGGTATTCAAGATGGTGGGTCGAGTCTCGCATAGCGATGCGCCGGTGATGATCACGGGTGAGAGCGGGTCGGGTAAGGAATTAGTGGCGCGGGCGATCCATCATTATAGCAACCGGAGCTCGCAAACGTTTATCGCGATCAATTGTGCGGCGATCCCGGAGAATCTTTTGGAAAGCGAATTGTTCGGTCACGAACGAGGCGCCTTTACTGGAGCGGCTTCGCAACGAATCGGTCGATTCGAACAGAGTAACGGTGGGACGTTGTTCCTGGATGAGATCGGCGAAATGCCGATGCCGGTACAGAGCAAGATTCTCCGAGTATTGCAGGAAGGCGAGTTTTCGCGCGTGGGCGGAAATGCGGTGATCAAGACCGATGTCCGGATTATTGCCGCGACCAATAAGATGCTGGAACAAGAGGTAGCGAAGAAACAGTTCCGGGAAGATCTATTTTACCGGTTAAATGTGGTCCGGGTTCATTTGCCGCCGTTACGTCAGCGGAAAGAAGATGTCCGTTTGTTGGCGGAATACTTCTTAAAGAAGATCGCCACTCAAAGACATCTGCCGCAGGTGACCTTGTCCGCGGAATCGATCAAGGTTTTGGAGGAGTATCCTTGGCCTGGGAACGTGCGCGAACTCGAGAACACGATCCAACGAGCTTGTGTGTTGGCGACGAGCGACGTGCTTTTGCCGAAGGACATTCCGCTGGGAATCGCCACGGGTCAAACGGATCACTTGAATGGCGATCATATCCCCAGCACGGGCGGCGGAGGGGTTAAACCAACTTTGGATATGGCGGTCGAGACATTGTTGGATGCGGCGGCATCGGATCCGGCGATTCAGCTTTTGCCTTGGCTAGAACGGGAATTCACGGTGTCGGCGATGAAGCGGACGAAAGGTAACCAGGTGAAAGCAGCGAAGTTGCTTGGGGTGACGCGGGCGACGTTGCGGAAGAGAATTGAACGGTATGGGATTACGAAGGAATTGAGCTTTCAGTAGAGGCGCGCTTTGCGCGAATAGCCAATAGCCAATAGCCAATAGCCAATAGCCGCTGCAGGGAATGGTAGGGAAGGGATGGCGTGCGGGAGTGGACAGAGTGGACTTTGTGGACAGAGTGGACGTAGTGGAGGGAGAGCGCGCATAGCCAATAGCCAAGGTGAGGAGTATTTCGAGTTTTCAAGAGAAGCCGGTGCGCGAGAGTGCGGCTAAGTTAGGGAACCAGGGGGAGGAGGCTGATCCGACACAGGCAAAGCGGCAGCGGAAAAATGGGGAAAGCCGATCGGGGAGTGAGCGAAAGGGAGGGATCGAGCACGAAGGGCCGCTCCAGGCAGTTGTTGGGCTCGTCGCTGCGTCGAAGCAGTTCGTTCGGAGGTTCAAGAAAAGGGCTTGGTTCGAGCAGGTGTGTGAACCGGCTCAGGCTTTTGTGGCGGCCTGTGCAGTCAGACATTTTGCGTCGAGGAATTGTTGGTTGATCTGCCCAGATGCTCGCCGGCAGGAAGAGACTTTTAACGGCCTTTTAAACTGGGGAATTACTGCCTGGTTTTTTCCCGAGCTGGAAGCTCCAGCGATTGAAGGTGCGGTTCCTGACCCGGAGGTCGTGGCGGAACGCCTCAATGTGCTTCAACTTTTGACCGAGGGAAAACGGGCGGTGGTGGTAGTGACCAAGGCCGCCCTGGAAGACGAAGTTCCGAATCGGGATCGGGTTGGTAGCCAAACTTTTATCGTCAAACGAGGCCAGGCGTTGGACCGAACCGCATTGATCGAGGGGCTACTGAAATGTGGTTATCAACAGGTAGGTCAAGTGAGCGGCCGGGGCGAGTTTGCCGTGCGCGGCGGCATCATCGATGTGTTCTCGTTACAACACGCGTTACCGCTGCGCATCGAGTTGTTCGGTAGCGATATCGATTCATTGCGCGAGTTCGATCTCGACGATCAGACCGCGGTTCAGGTGGTTGACAGGGGTGAAATCTTTCTGGGGGAACCGGAGTCCGAAGGTACCAGGTTTGCTGATTATATTCAGCGTGGCGATTTGTTAATCGATATCGAGTCAGAGTACGAAGAGGCGCCGGTTCGGATCAGTGCCGGGGCGCTTGATACCGATGGGATCGAAGATTTTGAGACTGCGTTTTATCCTTCGGGGTTTCATGACTTCGAAGCCGGCGATTTCCTGGTGGAAGAGACTAAGCGCGAACAAGCGCTGGACCAGCTCCGGCGCTGGCTAAAGGACGGATGGCGGGTTCTGGCTGTCTGCCATAACGAGGGTGAACTAGAACGGCTAAGAGATGTTTTCACTGATAACGAGCTGGACGTAGAACAGATCGTTTTTGCGGTTGGAGTTTTGAATCACGGTTTCACCTTTGAAACCGGCAAGCTGGCGGTGCTGTCGGATGCCGAGATTTTCGGCCGGTACCAGAGCCCGAGCGCCCGGCGGTTGGCCTTGCGCCGTTCTCGGTTGCGGGGGGGACGAGCGCCGGTCGATTTCAGCGAACTGGCTGAGGGCGACTATGTGGTTCATCTGGAGTACGGGATCGCCAAGTACAATGGCATCCGAAAGCTGGAGCAGGATGGGGTGGAATCGGAGGTTGTGGTCCTTGAGTTTGCCGATGACGCCAAGTTGTATGTCCCATTCGAGCAAACGTTTTTGATTTCGCGATATGTCGGTCTGGGTAGACGTTTCCCTCAGTTAAGCACGCTGGGCGATAGCAAATGGGCGCGAGCAAAGAAAGCGGCCGAAACCGCAGTTTTCGATTACGCCGCCCGGCTGTTGAAGCTGCAGGCTGAACGCCAGACTTTGACCGGGTATAAGTTTCTGCCGGATACAAAGTGGCAGGCTGAATTTGAGGCATCGTTTCTTTACAAAGAAACACCTGACCAGTTCCGAGCGATCGAGGATACCAAGAGGGACATGGAATCCGAGCAGCCGATGGATCGGTTGATTTGCGGCGATGTCGGGTTTGGGAAAACTGAGGTGGCGATTCGGGCGGCATTTAAGGTCGTGATGGGGGGGAAACAGGTGGCGATGTTGGTGCCGACGACCGTCTTGGCACAACAACATTTCCACACCCTGCGTGAACGGACCTCAGATTACCCGGTGACGGTGGGCGTGTTGAGCCGGTTCTTATCGGCTGGAGAACAGCGAACGACGGTTGCAGCGCTTCGGGACGGATCACTGGATATTGTAATTGGCACCCATCGGTTGGTGTCGCCGGATATTGAGTTCAAGGACCTTGGGCTGGTGATCGTCGATGAGGAGCAACGGTTTGGGGTTCGGCATAAAGAACGTTTGAAAGAACGATTCAAGCTGGTGGATGTGCTCACGCTCTCGGCCACGCCGATTCCGCGCACGCTGTATCTCTCATTGGTGGGAGCGAAAGATATGTCGGTGATCGAAACGCCGCCACCGAACCGGTTGCCGGTCGAAACGATCGTTTGCGCTTATGACGAAAGGGTGATTCGCGACGCGATTCAGCGAGAATTGAAGCGGCGGGGTCAGGTCTATTTTCTACATAACCGCATCCATTCGATTCAGCGGGTGAAAGAGAGGGTAACCGAGCTTTGTCCCGAGGCGCGAGTTGAGATCGGGCATGGGCAGATGGATGAAGAAGAACTGGAAAGCGTGATGCAACGCTTTGTGGAAGGGGAGATCGATGTACTGATCTCGACGACGATCATCGAGAGCGGGCTGGATATTCCGAACGCGAACACCATCATCATCGATCGAGCGGATCGATTTGGATTGGCTGATCTATATCAGTTGAGGGGGCGAGTGGGCCGGGCACAACACAAGGCGTACGCGTATCTAATGTTGCCCCGAGAACTGATGGGTGTGGGCGCGGCTCGCCGGCGAATCAACGCGATCAAGCAATATTCGGGTCTGGGAGCCGGATTTAAGATTGCGATGCGTGACCTGGAAATTCGCGGCGCCGGCAACATCCTGGGGACCGCTCAGAGCGGTCACATCACGAACGTCGGATTTGAGCTTTATTGCCAGCTATTACACGACGCCATTGAGAAGCTCAAAGGCAAGAAAGCGAAGGGACGAGCGGAAGCGGTTCTTCGGCTTGATTTTGTGGCGACGAACGAGTCGGAATTTGTAACGGCGGGCGACGGAAAAGCGCCGGCGTTCGTTTCAGCCGACTATATTCCTCAGCCGCATTTGCGAATTCAGGCGTACAAGAAGCTCGCCGCGGCGGCGGACGCAGAACAGTTGAGCAAGCTGCGGAAGGAGTGGAGAGACCGGTTCGGACCGCTGCCGGAGGCGGTTAGCAATCTGTTGTTGATGACCGAAATCAAGTTGATCGCGGGGAAGGCTAGGGTGGCGCGGATCGAGGTAAAAGAGAACAAAGTGATGCTGTTGCGGGGGGGAGATTATTTGCTGATTGGAGACCGGTTTCCCCGCTTGACTTCGCCGGACCCGCAATCTAGGCTCGGCGAACTGTTTTCCCTCCTAGGGAGGCTTTCATAATTCATAGGCATGTTTGAGAAGATTGTTTGTCGCGTTTCGTTAGTCGCGTTGCTACTTGTGCCAGGGGTTGTGTGGGGGGACGCCGAGGTAATCGATGGAATTGCCGCAGTAGTCAACGGCGACGTTATCACCTTTTCCCAAGTCCAAGAAGTTGCTGCTCCTGAAGAACAGTCTCTAAAGCAGCAGTTCACCGGCCAGGAACTGATCGATAAGATCAAGGAGACGCGGTTGGCGGTGTTGAATGATCTGATCAACCGGCAACTCATCCTCCAGGAATTTAAGAAAAAAGAATTCAACCTCCCGGACTACGTGGTGGAAGAGCAGGTCCAGGAAATCATCAAGGATGAGTTCGGCGGTGATCGTCAGGCCTTTGTGCGAACTTTGCAGGCACAGGGATTCACGCTGAACAAGTTCCGGGACAAGGAGAAAGAGAAGATCACGGTGCAGGTGATGCGCCAGAACCAATTAAAAGACGACAATTTTACGCCGTCGCCGGAGGCAGTTACGGCCTATTACAACGCGAACAAGCAAGAGTTCGCGACGCCGGCGCAGGTCAAGCTGCGGATGATCGTGTTGAATTCCGATCCTCTAGTGAGCGACTCCCCGAAGACAACGAAGCAGATGGCGGACGAAATCCGGGACAAGGCGACACATGGAGGCGATTTTGCGACTTTGGCCAAGACGTATTCGATGGATGGAACCGCTGAGAACGGCGGTGACTGGGGTTGGGTCGATGAGAAGACTCTGAACCAAGACCTGACGAAGACCGCCTTTGCTTTGAAAAAGGCAGAGGTGAGCCCGGTGGTTCAGATCGGCGATTCTTACTATTTGCTTTATTGTGAGGATAGGAAAGATCCGGCTACCACGGCGCTGAACGACGTCCGAGATAACATCACGAAAAAGCTATCCCAGCTCCAGAAGCAAAAAGCGACGCAGCGATGGTTGGATGGGCTGCGGGAGAAAGCCTATATCAAGGTGTATTAGGAAGAAGGAGTTCAAGGAGTGCAGGAGTTCAGAATGGATGAGCTTCGCTCTCAGAGTTTCCTCCTCTTTACGGCTTCTATTCTGCTCTGACCGTTCTTTAATCCTCGGCAAAGCTGATACCCGCTCCCAGGAAGCTCTTTGCCGGCAGCACTCCTGAACTCCTGTAACTCCTTGGACTCCTCTAACTCCTTCCCTTGGATGCGCTGGAATTATCGGGTCTATCTTAAGGCGTTCGATGTGGGGTTGCAGGACACCTTCGTTTATCGGTGGAATTTCTTTCTCCGGTCGCTCTTTGAACTGTTGCCTTTGATGGGGACGGTTCTGATTTGGGGGGTCGTGTTTGAGCAACGGGAGAAGGGAGTGGGCGGGTTCGATTTTCGGTCCGTCATTGCTTATTTTTTGATCGTCCTGTTCCTAGACGGTTTGGTTACGCCGAAAGACGACGAGTTCCGGATCGCGGCTGACATTCGGGAGGGACAGATCAGCGCGTTTCTGGTGAAACCGATCAATTATCTTCTTTATCGGTTCAGTCTTTTCGCCAGTAGCCGGTTGCTTTTTACCGCAATGACGTTGCCGGTGTTTCTGTGTCTCTTTGTTTTTACTGCCAGCTATTTCAGTTGGCCGTCTAACGTCGGATTATGGCTGGTGGCAGTATGGACAACCGCGATGGCGGCGCTGCTACAGTTCTTTATGACTATGTCGGTTGCGCTCTTAGCGTTCTGGATGTTGGAGATATCGACCGTCGTTTTTATCGTTTATTCGTTCGAGTATATGCTTAGCGGGAGAATGTTTCCGCTCGCTTTTATGCCGGAGGCGGTTCAGCGGGTTTTGGGCTGGTTACCGTTTCCTTACGAACTCTATTTTCCGGTGTCAGTTTTGATGAACCGGGTGCATGGAACGGATCTCTGGTTTGGGCTTGGGGTACAGGCGTTTTGGGTGATAGCGGCTGGCGGCGCGGCGCAATTGATGTGGCGCCAGGGGCTACGGAAGTATCAAGCGGTTGGCGGGTAGCGCGTCGCGCTTACAGCGCGGTGCGAATAGTCGATAGCCAATAGCCGATAGCCAAGGAGTGGAGCGGTGGACGACGCGTCCGTGGGGGTGGTACGTAAAGTGGACGGAGTGGACTTCGTGGACCTAGTGGACGCCGTCGGAGAGATGGAAGCCTCTCGAACTCGTTTGTTACTGGTGCGTATTGTCTATCGCGGGTCGGCGATTTTTTCGCGCTTGGCTATTGGCTATCGGCTATGTGCGAAGCGCCAGCGTCTAGCGCACAAACGCGGAGGCGTACGTCATGGTGCTGGCGCTGCGGGCCTGGCGGACGTGGCGGTGGATCCAGATGCTTTCAAGGACGCCGAGGCCGAAAAGGATTAGCACCAGAAAAGAGCCGCCGTAGCTGATCAAAGGGAGAGGCACACCGGTGATTGGGGTGATGGAGATGTTCATGCCGATATTCATGAACACGTGAGTGAAAATCAGGGTAACGATGGAGATGGCAGCTAATCTGCCAAGTTCATCCGGGGCAATGGCCGCAATGAGTAGACCGGTGAGCAGCAAAGCGGCGTAGGCGGCGATCAGGGTGACATCGCCGACAAAGCCGAACTGCTCGGAGATACCGGCAAAAATGAAGTCCGTATGGACAATGGTCGAAGGGAGGAACCCGAGTTGGATCTGGGTATTGGGAGCTGCAAATCCTTTTCCGTTGAAGCCGCCGGAGCCGATGGCGATCAGCGCCTGATTAATGGTCCAACTGGCGCCCTGAGGATCGTAATCAGGATCGATAAAGGTGGTCAGACGCTCGCGTTGGTAGGTTTTCAGACCGAAATTGGCAACTACCGGTACGACGGCGATCGCCATGATCAGGATAACCAAGAGATACCGTTTCGGGATGCGGCCGACAAAGAAGAGCGCCAAGAGCGGTGGCAGCATGACGAGACACTCACCCAGGTCAGGCTGAATTAGGATCAACAGCCAGGGGGGCGCGATGATCGCGGCGCAGCTCATAATGCGGCCCAGGGTAGGCCAAAACCCTTGCCAGTTCCCGGTGTTAGCGAGCAGCCAGGAAAGCAAGAGTAAGGTGGAAATGATGGCGAGTTGAGCCGGCTGAAAACTGATCGGGCCTAGCTCTAACCAGCTCTTAGCGCCATAAGTCGTACGGCCGAAGAAATGGGTCAGCACCAAAAAGCCGAGGCCAGCGAGGTATAAAAGGAGCGGGAAAATGACGTTCGAAAGCCAAATACGGTAGTTGATAAAGGAAGTGACGAAGAAGCCGACGACCGCGATCACCAACCACACGATCTGGCGCCTATACATCTCTTGGAGATAAACCTCTTCCCGCATGAAGGTGACGCTATAAATGGAAACGACACCGAAGATGGCGAGGGCGATCGCGACTACCGCCAGCAACCAATTCATGCCCAACAATTTCCGAAGAAACAAATTCATGAAATAGGCGAGATTCTAAACAAGGGAAGGAACGCTGGCGAGCAAGTTTCGAGTGTAGTCGTGCTGTGGATGCGTATAAATAGATACAGCATCGGCCTTTTCAACAATCTGACCGCGGAACATGACGACGACATCATGGCTGATATGTTCCACGACTGCAAGATCGTGAGAAATAAACAGATAAGAAAGGCCGAGCTCATCTTGGAGATCTTGGAGCAGGTTAACGATCTGAGCTTGCACACTGACGTCCAAAGCGCTCACGACTTCGTCGCAAACAATAAGTCTGGGTTCGACTGCCAGTGCGCGAGCAATGCCAATGCGCTGACGTTGGCCGCCGCTGAATTCGTGGGGAAACCGGTGACGGTGTTCCGGCGAAAGCCCGACTTTTTGGAGCAATTGAGCCACCCGTTCTTCGCGTTCCGGACGGCTTAACTTAGGGAAATGAATTTTAAGGGGTTCACTGATGATTTGCAGAATAGTCCAGCGCGGATTCAACGAACCGAATGGGTCCTGAAAGATCATCTGGATCTGCCGTCGCCAGGGCCGGAACTCTAATTCCGATAGAGGCGTGATATCGGTTCCGGCGAATCGGATCGTACCCGAAGTAATCGGTAACAATTTTAGAATCGCTTTCCCGACCGTAGTTTTGCCGCTGCCGCTTTCGCCGACTAAGCCGACAGTTTTTCCGGCGCCGACCGTAAAGCCGACGTCGGTGACGGCTTTGATGAAATCGGTGGCGCGTCGGAGAATTCCGGTCTTGGTGGGGAACCAGACGTTAAGGGATTGGACTTCGAGGAGGTCAGGGGCGGCGGGCATGGTTAAAAATCTCGCGGCCGTCGGGAGAGATTTGTGCGTTTCATCCCGAAGGGATGCCAGGACTGAGCCCGGGGTTTTAACCCCGGGAATCCGGTCATATCAAAACCCGCCCTGAAAGGGCGGCAGAAGCGGCGCCCCCAATTTCGTTTGCCGGCCAGGTCGTCGCGGAATATCCAATCTGCCACCCCTTGAGCATCCCCAACCTCGCGGTCGCGAGGTGCAATTCCGACTTGGCGCAGTACTCCAACACTCCCGCACTCCATCACTCCGCGTGGCCGGATTCGAGGACGAGGACGACGACGAGGACGAGAACGAAGCGCCTTGTGAGGGTGGATGTCTTTTCTATTCCTACCTGGGGTTAAAACCCCAGGCTGAGTCCTTAAGTCCCTTCGGGACAAAAATCCGAATCGAAGAGGGTAGAATTCAGAACTCCAAAACACCGCCACTCCGTCACTCCCTCTCGAGGACGAGGAGGATATTGCTGACGCGTCTTCCGACTTACGCATTCTGACGGAGGATGGCTTCGAGAGGACTGGTGGGGTCGGCGGTGTCACGTTCGTGGCCAAGGCCGACCTCGTAGGCCATGCGGCCGGCTTCGACGGCGTTCTTAAAAGCGATGGCCATCCGTATTGGGTCGGAAGCGATAGCGATAGCAGTGTTGATCAGTACACCATCGGCTCCGAGTTCCATGGCTTCGGCGGCATGGCTGGGTGCGCCGAGGCCGGCATCGACAATCACCGGTACGAGCGCCTGGTCGATGATGATGCGGATCTGGTCCCGGGTACGCAGGCCTTGGTTGCTGCCGATGGGCGAACCGAGCGGCATCACGGTGGCGGTCCCGACTTCCTCGAGGCGTTTGGCCAGAACCGGATCGGCATTGATGTAGGGCAACACCACAAAGCCCTCTTTTACGAGCCTTTCCGCGGCCAGAAGGGTCTCAATCGGGTCTGGCAGCAGGTAATGGGGATCAGGATGGATCTCCAGCTTGATCCATTTGGGCAAGCCCGCGGATGCCGCTAATCGGGCGAGACGGACGGCTTCATCTGCGTTCATCGCTCCGCTGGTGTTCGGCAGAAGGAGGTACCTGGCGGGATCGATAAAATCCAAAATGTTTGCAAAAGGATCGTGGCGTCCCGACAGATCGGCTCGGCGCAGGGCGACCGTTACAATCTGGGTACCGCTCGCTTCCAGGGCATCTCGCATTACCAGGTTGCTAGGGAACTTGCCGGTCCCGACTAATAAGCGGGATTGGAACTCGCGATCGGCGATACGGATAGGTACACTCTGCATAGCTATAAAGATTCCGCTCCTAGGGAGCTCCTGCTCCTCAGGAATTTCGTGACTTGCCGCTTGAACACTAGCAGGTCGCCTTTAATCTGACCCTTGTGAGGCTCCAGGGCGAAGAGAAATTCAACGTCAGTGGAAAACTTTTGTTGGCACACCCGTCGCTGAAGGATCCTAATTTTCGCCGGGCAATCCTCTTTATTTCCAGCCATGAGGAAAATGTAGGCGCTTTTGGAGTCGTTATTAACCGGCCTACCCATCAAAAACTGGCGGATTTTGTCGCCGAAGCCGATTTACCCGGACTAGCCGGTATCCCGGTTTATGAGGGGGGCCCAGTCTCATCGGACGAGTTGATCCTGATGGGTTTCCTCGGGGAGGATGGCGTTAAGCCCACAAGTTTCCAAGTGCCGCTGTCGATCCCGGATGCGGAAGAGATAGTGCGGGAAAAACACGGTTTTGTGCGAGCGTTCCGAGGGTACGCCGGCTGGGAGGCAGGACAATTGGAAGGGGAATTGGGTCAAAAAGCCTGGCTTGTCCGGGAAGCGGACGCCGAGTTTATGTCCGGAGAACCTGATCAATCGCTCTGGCTGAGATTTATGAAGGGTCAAGGGCCAGTTTATTATTTGTTGGCGTTGGCACCGGATGATCCGTCGCTGAATTGAAGGGTTCACCGTTCACCGTTGACGGTTCACGGTTCACCGTTCACCGTTCGCGGTGATGGCGCGGTTGGGACCTATGGGACTAATAGGGGCTTGCGGACATCGAATCGCAACGGCTAAACGGCAAACCGTGAGCGGTGAACAGTGAACTGCGAACCGTGAACTGTATGGTTGCCGCGGGGGCTACTACGGGATAAACAGGGCAGCATGAAGATTGGGGTTCCCAAGGAGATTAAAGAACAAGAGCACCGGGTTGCGATGCTACCGTCAGTTGTTTATCTGCTTACGCGCTTGGGGCACGAAGTGTTGGTAGAACGGGGCGCTGGCGCCGGAGCGGGGTTTCTGGACGAGGAGTACGCGCAGGCCGGCGGTAAAATTCTCGACGATCATAGTTCTGTTTTTGAACAAGGCGATCTCATCGTCAAAGTCAAAGAACCGTTGCCCTCGGAGTATCCGCTATTGCGAGAAGGCCAGATTCTTTTCACTTATCTACATCTGGCAGCGAACAAGACGTTAACGGAAGCTTTGATGCACAGCGGGGTCACCGCGGTGGCGTACGAGACGGTGGAGATCAACCGTCGATTGCCGTTGCTGGAGCCGATGAGCGAGATTGCCGGGCGAATGTCCATCATTGTTGGTGGATTTTTTCTAGCTAAAACTCGCGGTGGCAAAGGGGTGTTGTTGGGTGGCGTGCCCGGGGTGTTACCTGGAAACGTAATCGTTATCGGCGGTGGGACTTCGGGGATCAACGCCACGCGTATGGCGACGGGCTTGGGTGCGGATGTGACGATCCTTGAGGTGGATATCGAACGAATGCGGTTTCTTGATATTACGATGCACACCGCGCACACGCTTTATTCGAGTGAGGCGCATCTCCTGGAGATGTTGCCGCGAACCGATCTTTTAATCGGCGCCGTTTTAGTGCCTGGGGCGAAGGCGCCGCGACTGATTACCCGGGAAATGTTAAGGATGATGAAGCCGGGTAGTGTGCTAGTGGATATCGCGATCGATCAGGGCGGATGCTGTGAAACCTCAAGGCCGACAACCCATGAGAACCCGGTCTACGAAGAAGAAGGGATCATTCACTATTGTGTGGCGAATATGCCAGGTGCTTATGCTCGTACCGCAACTCAGGCGCTAACCAATGTGACGGCGCGGTTTGTCGAGTTTTTAGCGGACGGTCTTTCGGCGGCGATCAAGAAGCAGCCCGCTATCGCCGGTGGAATCAACGTGATGGGTGGTAAGGTGAGGAATGAAGCCGTAGCCGATGCGCATGGACTTCCGTATGCGCCGGTGGAGTAGCGCGCAGCGCTTACAGCGCTTCGCTGCTGACTATCGGCTATGCACGGAGCGCCGATGGGACTACGTGAGATAGGTCCCGATCATTTATTTGGCGGCGGGCTGGGCGCTTAATAGAACCAGTTGTAGCCGGGATCGGCGTCTTTGGTGGTTTGATGGGGTGCGGTTGCCCTCGGATCGATGTAGTTGACGGCATGGTTTTGGGTATGGGGCGCCAAAATGGTACAGGCCATAAGGGCAAGGCAGCTACTGACCATAGTAGAATAAAATAGATGGTTAGCGGATTTAGTGGTTTTGTTAGTTGAGTTGATCGGATTGGGTAACTTCATAGTAGCCTCTTTTCCGATATATACTGTGGGAGGAGCAGTTCTATTCCGGCGATGTGGTTGCGACGCGTCTGTCTTGAAGGGATTTGAGGACTCAGCCCGGGGTTTTAACCCGGGTATCGGTAGAAAAGACGTCCACCCTGAAAGGGTGGGAGATTGGATGTAACCCGTCGACTTGGCCAACGAATGAAAATTTGGAACGAGACGTCTGCCGCCACCGCAGCATCCTCAACCCTGCGGTCGCGGGGTGCAATTCGGACACGGCGCACTACTCGAATACACCGCTCGGCCCAAATTCGAGGACGACGACGAGAACGAAGCGCTTTGTAAGGGCAGGGTCGTTGTGTGTGCGAGTACCTGGGGTTGAAACCCCAGGCTTAGTCCTCACGTGCCTTCCGGACAGATCTCGCCGTCCTCGCAGGCCGTCTAAAACTGGACGAGGTGGACGGAACGGATATTGGGGTTCTGCAAGGCGGCTTGCAGGACCTCATCTGGAGGCAGTGAATCCAGGTTGAGAACGGTCAGCGCTTTGCTATTTCCGTCGCCGCGGCTGAGTGACATGTCCGCGATGTTGATCTGGTGGTTACCTAACAAGGTGCCGATCTGACCGACAATTCCGGGCACGTCGTTGTTCTCAAAAATCATCAGGGTGCCAACCGGGCGTGCTTCAACGAAACGACCGTTGATCAGAACAATTCGCGGAGAGGCGCCAACGAAAGTTCCGGCCACAGATACTTGTTGGCCTCCGCTTTCGACTTGGATCTCGATAAGGTCGGTGAATTCACCAGTTACGTTTTCTTTGGTCTCAAGCACCCGCAACCCAAGGTTTTGCGCGAGTGAAGTGACGTTCACTTGATTGACGTCGGAACCGCCGGCTTCCTCGAGAAAACCTTTCAGCGCATAGCGGGAAACCGACGAGGTTTCCACTTCGTTCACTTTGCCGCTGTAATTGATGTGGAATTGATCGCAACGCTTCGGCGCGAGCTGCCGTAACAGGCGACCGAGGCGTTCCGCCAAGTCCAGATAGGGTCGAATTACAGCGAGAGTCTTGGCGTCGATGTTCGGGACATTGACGGCATTCCGAATAACGCCGTCCAGGAGCACTGAACGGATGGCTTCGGCGATCTCGATCCCGACGCTTTCTTGGGCTTCGAGGGTGGAGGCTCCTAAATGGGGAGTGCAAACCACATTGGGAAGCCGAAGCAAAGGCAGATCTGCCGGAGGCGGTTCGGTCTCGAACACATCGAGCGCCGCGGCGGCGATCTGACCGCTGGTCAACGCCTCGTAAAGCGCTTGTTCGTCGATGAGCCCGCCCCGGGCGCAGTTGATCACGCGTGCGCCTTTCTTCATCAGGGCTAAGCGTTCCCGGTTGAGAACGGAGCGAGTTTCGGGGGTCATCGGCAAATGCAGGGTCACGAAATCGGCTCGGGCGAGTACTTCATTGAGATCGTCGAGGAGCTCGACTTGCAGTGACCGGGCACGGGTAGGGGAGAGATAAGGATCGTAAGCGATCGGGAGCATACCGAAAGCGATTGCCCGGCGAGCGATCTCGCTGCCGATCCGTCCCATCCCGAGGATGCCCAAGGTTTTGCCACTGAGCTCAACGCCTTCGAAGCTCTTTCGATCCCAACGGCCGGCCTTAACGCTGGCATCGGCTTGGGGGATGCTCCTGGCAATCGATACCAACAAAGAGAAAGCATGTTCGGCGGTCGATATGGTGTTACCGGCCGGCGTGTTCATCACGATGATCCCGCGTCGGGTCGCAGCCTCGACATCCACATTATCAACGCCGACACCGGCGCGCCCGATGGCTTTTAAGGATTTAGCGGCGTTGATCACCGGCGCGGTCACTTTGGTCTGAGACCGGACCACGATGGCAGCGTAGGAAGGAATAACCTGAATGAGCTGAGACTCTTTCAGGCCGGTTTGCACATCGACATCGAGCCGACCTTCGAGTCGAAGAGCTTCTACACCGCGTGGCGAAATGGCGTCGGCAACCAGGACTTTCTGGTTAACCATGGCTCAACTTCGTGAAGAACCCCTTCAATAACCCAAATCCGGGCTTCAATCCCAACCCGGAACCCCGTGTAGTGAGCGCCGGCTCGAGTTCGGCCTGCACCGTGCCGCGAGTTGCGGCGGTAGAGACCTGCGCGCTAATTCGCTGCTGGTAAAGTGAGAGCGCCATCAATGGCCAGTTATTCCTATACATATCGTACTTCAAGTAGAACACCTTAGGGAAGCCGGTTCCAGTAATAAGCTCTTCATCCCAGGACCCATCTTTGTTCTGAGTTTTCAGCAAGAACTCAATTCCTCGGCGGATACTTTCTCGGTAACTGTCCCGGAACGAAAGCAGGCCCATCAAAGCCCAAGCGGTTTGGGAAGGGGTGCTTCTTCCCCGCCCCCTTAGCGAGCTGTCTTCGTAAGAAGCGCAGCTTTCGCCCCAACCGCCATCGCTGTTTTGATGGCGTTCGAGCCAATCGCGTCCTCGTCGGATCCAAGGCTCGTCCATGTTCATGCCGATAGCCTGGAGACCTTTTAACACCTGCCAGGTACCATAGACATAGTTAACTCCCCAACGGCCATACCACGCGCCGTCGAACTCCTGATGTTCGCGTAAAAGACGTAAAGCGCGAACCACTACCGGGTGAGAAGAGGTGAACCCGTAAGTGCCTAAGACCTCTAAGACTCTAGCGGTAATATTGCTGCACGTGGGATCTAGAATGGCGTTGTGATCGGCGAACGGAACATATTCCAAGAGGCGATTTGTCACGTCCTTGTCGAACGCAGCCCAACCTCCGTCTTTACCTTGGAAACTGAGAAGCCATTTTAACCCGCGGTCGTACATGCCGGCGTCTTCCGGTTGATACCCGGCTGTGCGCAGGGCTAACAACACCATTGCGGTGTCGTCGGTGTCGGGGTTAAAAGGGTTATTGAACTCGAAACACCAACCGGACGGTTCCGGCTTCCGGTTTCGAACTACCCAGTCGCCTGGAATCCGGACTTCTCGGCTAGCAAGCCACTCCGTGGCCCGCTTGATCGGCTCATCGTTGATCGTCAATCCAGAGCGAGCCAGCACTAAAGTGGTAATCGCGGTGTCCCAGACCGGGGAGAAACAGGGCTGAATGCGGAATCCTTTTTCATCCTCTACGAAGAGGTCCTTAAAGTTGGCCTCAGCCTTTCGATAGAGGGGATGATCGGGGTGATAGCCCAAACAACGCAGCGCGATCAGCGAATTCAGCATTGCGGGAAAGATGGCGGCTAAGCCGTCGTTACCGTCGCCGATCCGTTCGAGCATCCAGCGTTCGGCGACCTGGAGAGCGTATCGCCGGAAGGGACGAATCTGATAGCCTTCGCAGAACTTCAGGATCCAATCGACGAGGATAAACAGTTTTTTTAGACCCTTTGCCTGCAGGCGAGGGGTCTTTTCGGGCGCAACATAGAGCTCTTTGATGCCCTGTTCTTCCGGAAGCCGGTGAGTGATTTTGTAATGGTTGATGATCGCAAGAGGGACCACCATCGAGCGGGTCCAGGACGAAACCGTGTAAAAGTGAATTGGCGACCACCGGGGCAGGATCAAAAATTCGACCGGAATAGTTGGGACCGCATCCCAAGGAACCTGTCCTAGAAGGGCGAGGTAAAGGCGGGCGTAAGTATTTGTCTTCTCGACGCCACCCAGGGCCCGCGCGCGTTCGCGTGCAGTTACCATGATCGGGTGATCGGAGGAGAATCCGGCCAGCTTGAGAGCGAAGTAAGCTTTAACCGTGGCGTTTACTTCGGACGGTCCCTCCGGATAAATGTTCCAACCGCCATCCGGAAGTTGTCGCTCCAAGATATGCCGGACGCATTTTGCTTCCAACTCCGGATCGACTTCTCCGGCCCAGTGCATGAATGCGATGTAGTCGGAGCAGAGCGTGGAATCGACTACCAGCTCGCCGATCCAGTAGCCGTCTGGGGATTGAAGACTTAAGAGATGTTGTTGAGCCCTCGAGATTGCCGGTCCTAGCAAGCGCAATAAATCCGGAGTGTTTACCATGTTCCCGCCTTGAATATAGGTAGAACTACTCGCGAACCAACTCCGGATTTTGCACCGGTGGTTTGGCGGTCGCCGAGACTCCGTTAAACACTTCGGACAGCACCACTTTTCCTTTCGGGTTCGGCCGAGCCCCGAAATTGAAGGCGATGTTCTTCCAGGTATCACCCGGCCTGCTCTGAAGTCCTAGAGCCGCCGTCGGCTCGTAACCGCAATGGGTCATGCAATTTTCGCAGCGCGGATCCTTGGCCACGCCGTCAACAACGCCGTAACGATCCCAATCAACGTCATTCAGCATTTCGGCATACGATGGGTAATGGCCTTTGCCGTCGGTCAGGAAGTAGCAGGGCGCTTTCCAGCCCATGACATTTCGGGTGGGGATGGCCCAAGCTGAACAGGTCAAATCCCGGTCACCGGTGAGAAATTCCCAATAGATCGGTGTCCCGAGCAGACGGAAACGTTTGCCCCAAGATTTGGCTTGGGAAAACTTCTCGATCGTGCTCCGGCGAGTCAGGAAGAAGGCGCCTGGATCAATCCCTAGGCGCTGCGCCATGTCCTTCTTCGCAGCGTCGTAATCGTATCCCGGAGTCACGGTATGACCATCCACGTCCAGAGTGCCGAGATAATTTAACAGCGTCTCGATCTCTTTCATTTCGGTTTCCCGATAGACCGTGGTGTTGGTCGCGACTTGGTAACCAAGGATTTTAGCCATGCGAATGGCAAGAATGCATTCGCGGAAAACGCCTTCACGTTCGACGATAATGTCGTGAATCTTTTCCAGGCCATCCAAATGGACGTTCCAGTACATCCACTTTGAAGGGGAAATCACCGGCTTCGATTCGTCTTTCGGCCCTTTTTTTATTTGGTCAGCCTCGCTGGGAGTGACCAAATGTTCATCGAGTAGTTTACCGAGAAGCGGTTCAATTTCTGCGGAACGTTTTTTGTATTCGACCGCCAGATAGTCCCGCATCTTTCGCCGCATGAACATTGCGTTCGTGCAGATATAGACGATCCGGCCCTGTTCGCGCAGACCCTGGACTAAACCTTCGATTTGGGGATAAATGAGGGGTTCCCCGCCGCAGATGGAGACCATGGGCGCGCCACATTCCGCTGCCGCCGAAAGACAGTCCTCCAGCGGCATCACGTTCTTCATGGACGTGGAGTACTCCCGAATTCTTCCACAGCCTGTGCAAGTGAGGTTGCAGGTGTGGAGCGGTTCGAGCTGAAGTACTGTTGCGAACTTTTTAGTGCCCCGGAGTTTGTGCCGCAAGATGTGGCCGGCGACTTTCAACGTAAGAGCCAAAGGAAATCTCATAGATAAGATTCAAGCGCCGCATACTAGCAGGCAACCGTGGAGATTCAAGGTCTAGCGTAAACGGCGGGTTAAGGTGGGTTATTGCATAACGCCTGATTTGTCTAGCGGAACATAACGTGTTGCGCCGGAATATTTCGTGCTTGGGCCAGTCTCACTTGGTGTGTTAGATTTGACGAGCGATCGGCAAAAATTGTTCGCATCTGCCGCCGATATCGACTGGCTGGAGCCTATTGGCGGTGAGGTAAGACGGAACGTGCTGGAATAAAACTTGGTGCGTTTTTAAAAATAGGCTACTAATCAAGTAGACATTAATAGGTCGGTAGGTTATAAAAGCAAAACGGCTTCTGGATTTCGTAGCAGGAGAAAAAAATGGCGTCGACTTCGTTACCTCCTGGAACTCATTTTTCCCGGCCGGCAGGGCCGGTGTTTGAACCCCTGGAAAGTATCTCATCTTACCCCTCACATTTAGTCCGCTGGCGAGAGTGTGCCGATTCAAAGTATAAGCTAACGAGCTACGTTTTTATCGGACAAAGGACTAACAATCTGCCGGTGCGGATGGCCTTTGTGGCTGGGTTGCGGTCGCATGACGATTTGGCGCAACGCGCGTTAGCAAAATTGCTGGTTGAGCTGGAGGTCGCTCCGTTGGTAGGGCGCGACTACGCTCTGTTTTCGTATGCATTAACGCGGGAACCCAGCGATGAAGCGGCTGAAACCTTCGGGAGCGATTGGTTGGACGAGTCATCCGGGGTACAACCGATCTTGCAAGTTCTCGAATCGGATTTGGCGAGTAGCGACGTGGATGGGTTTATCTCGATCGCGACGAATGAACGTGTGAGCGGGTTCCAATTTGAGACCGATAGCGAATTGATTGCGACTGAGGTGGCATGGCCGACGCTGGAAGTAGCGGGCCGGTTTGTTCCGTTGGCCGAAGAACCGGTTAAAGTTTTACCAAGCGCGATTCTGCGCCGGCAAAGGGGGCTTGGACGCGGGGTCCCGAAACAGATGTTCGGTTTGACCTTCCGGACGCCGGAAAATTCAGGTCTGGAGGAGCAAGTTTCCGCGATTGTATTTTCTTCCATCCGGGTGTTGCAGGAATATCGAAGGTTGCGCCGGGCCGCGAAGGATTTGTAGCGCCCGACTCCGCCCCATCGTCTGAAACTCCGGGAGCTTCGTCGGGCAAGCCGCGAAGCGAGCAGGGCGCCGTGAACGGAGCGTCGCGGCGCCATACAAGGGGTCGCCACCCGTGGAGCGCTGCCTCGCTTGCGAGGCCGTGGGTGAAAAGCGAAAAACGCCTGTGTTGCGTTGATGTACCCTTCCTCGCTCTATGGTCCCGATGCGAACATCTCACCGGCAAGCGATCGAGCGATCAAACCGTGTCCATAGCGCTAAATTAACCAAAAACCCTTTGAAAGGGGTTCCCCTCTCGCCTACGACATCGCATTCATAGAGCGCAAAGTGGATCAGGGAAGTTCGTTACGGTTTTTCTTTGCTCACCACGGCCTCGCAAGCGAGGCAGCGCTCCAGGTGGCGACCCCTCGAGGACGATTCTAAAGCTCGGAGGCGATACGCAGGAAGGCAGCTTTGGGGTCGGAGGAGGCGGTGATGGGACGGCCGATGACGAGATAATCTGCGCCGAGCTTAATGGCTTCTGCCGGGGTGGTGAATCGTTTTTGGTCTTCGGCCGCTGACCAGGTTGGGCGCACTCCGGGGGTGACGATCACAAAAGATTTACCGAATTCTTTGCGGAGCGGTTCCAGCTCCAGAGGACTCGCTATCAGGCCGGTTATGCCGGTTGATTTAGCGAGCGTTGCCAGGGAGATAACCTGTTGGGTCAGCGATCGATTGACCCCGATTTCTGAGAGCGTGGCTTCTGTTTGGCTGGTTAGGACGGTCACACCAAGGAGAAGGGTGGAATTGGCGCCTCGACCTTTCACTGCCGCCTGACACATTTCAGAGCCGCCCGAGAGATGGATCGTCAGCATGTCAACTCCTAAAGCGCAGGCGGACTCAACCGCGGATCGCACCGTGTTTGGAATGTCGTGGAACTTTAGATCGAGGAAGATTTTCGCGCCGGATGCTTTTACTTCTTGGACGAAGGCCGGCCCTCCCAAACCGAAGAGTTGTAGACCGATCTTGTACCAGGAGACGTCTTTGCCGAGGGTTGAGATCAAATGACGGGCGGCGTCGACGGAAGGTAGATCGAGCGCCACAATAATTTTATCTTTCGTTATTAAGGATTCTTCCACAGGGTGATTTTGTATGAGGATGGCAACGCCGGCGAAGATAAATCTCACACTAGAAGTGCATGGGCAAAGGCCGGACGGATTTCATGAGCTGGCGACATGGATGATTCCGGTTGGTCTCTACGACGAGCTAGCCATGGAGCTGTCCTCAGAGATGACTTACGAGACGAATTTTCCGAGCCTGCATTTTGACAGTGCAAACCTCATTCTGCGAGCGATCGAGAGATTTCGGGAAGAGACCGGCCATAGCGCCGCTTACCGGATTAATTTACGAAAAGAGATCCCCATTGGCGCCGGCTTAGGTGGAGGTAGCAGTGATGCGGCCGCCGCTTTGCTTTTGTTGAATCAGTTACACCATGACCCGCTCACGGATGAGAGGCTGCTCGGACTCGCAACCCGGTTGGGATCGGACGTTCCGTTCTTTTTGAAACGGCGTGCTGCCTGGTGCACGGGCCGGGGCGAGAAGATGGAAATTCGTGAGTTTCCTCGCGATCGTTCGGTGGTTTTGATTAAGCCCGAGTTTGGGGTTTCGACGGCGGCGGCTTACTCAACGTACAAGGTGTTGCCTCCCGAGCTGAAACGAGGACAGACGAAGAAGACGGAGTGGGGTGTTTTGCGCAACGACTTGGAGCAACCAGTCTTTCAGAAATATCTGCTTTTACCCGAAATAAAGAGTTGGTTGGAACAACAACCGGAGACGGAGGTGGCGTTGATGTCCGGATCTGGGTCCACAATGTTTGCAGTCGTCAGAAGCGACGACGATGGAGAGCAGGTGAGCAGCCGCTTTTCGTTGTTCTTCGGGCTCAAGTTTTGGGTTCGGGTGTGTCGGTTGAATCCGGAGCCATAAAGGAGTTCAAGGAGTTCAAGGAGTTCAAGGAGTTCAAGGAGTTCAAGGAGTTCAAGGAGTTCAAGGAGTTCAGCGTCGGGAGCCACGCGGGATTACAAGCCAAAACACCTGGATCAAGACGCGGCTTTGACTGAGCGTATCCTAATCGTGGTCTCCTTGTACTCCTCGAACTCCTTGAACTCCTTGAACTCCTTGAACTCCTTGCTTAACGGTGGCCATGTCGAGTCCTCCTTCGTTGGGGTTAATTGCCGGTAATGGGATCTATCCGTTGCTGGTGGTGCGAGCGGCGCGGGAGCGAGGGGTACAGAAGATTCATGTGGCGGCATTTGACGGGGAGACCCGGCCGGAAATCGCTGAGGGAGTTGATTCGGTTGAGTGGATGCGAGTCGGACAACTTGGCCGACTATTAAGCTATTTTAGCCGGGCAGGCGTTCGCCATGCGATGATGGCCGGGCAAATCGCACCGAAGAACTTGTTCGAACTGCGACCGGATCTAAAAGCGCTGGTGCTTTTAGGTGGACTAAAGACACGAAACGCTGAGACGATCTTCGGCGGAATCGCGAATGAATTGTCTAAGGTCGGTATCACGCTGTTGCCGGCAACTACCTTTCTTGAGGATTCATTAGCGGGTAAAGGTTGGTTAGCCGGTCCTAAACCGAAGCGACGCGTGATCGAAGACGCAGAGTACGGATACCGGGTGGCGAAGGAAGTAAGCCGGTTGGACATTGGGCAAACAGTGGTGATTCGGCACGGGACGGTTGTAGCGGTTGAAGCGTTCGAGGGTACGAACGACGCGATTCGCCGGGGTGGAGCACTGGCTAAGGGGCAAGCCGTGGTGGTGAAAGTATCGAAGCCAAATCAGGATTTTCGCTTTGACGTACCGGTCATCGGATGCCAGACGATCGAGGTAGCGGCGGAAGCTGGGGTTAAGATGCTTGCGATTGAGGCCGGCCGGACGTTGTTGCTGGATAGCGCAGCGGTTAAGGCCGCAGCTGATCGGAGTCAGATCATTATTTACGGTATAGACGAATGAATCAATCCATCCGAGTCGGAGTGGTGGGAGTTGGGAGTATCGGGAAAAACCACGCTAGAATTTGCGCTGCGCTAAAAGACGCAGAGTTCGCGGCGATTTACGATACCAACAAGGAGGTAGCGAGCAGCGTGGGCCGGCAATACAACGTGCCGGTGGCTAGTTCGCTAGATGAGTTCATTCCGCTTATCGATGCAGCGACAGTCGCAGCGCCTACTAGTGAGCATTATGAGATTGGCCGCCGTCTGTTGGAAGCCGGCAAGCATGTGTTAATTGAAAAGCCGATCACGGAGACGCCAAAAGAGGCTGAAGAATTGGTGCGTCTGGCACGAGAACGCTCTCTGATTTTACAAGTTGGTCACGTTGAGCGGTTCAACCCGGTAATGAGCGCATTGCAGGAACGACTGACGAGGCCGGTATTCATTGAGGTGCATCGACTGTCGCAATATCCGTTTCGCAGTCTCGATATCGGCGTGGTGCTTGATCTGATGATCCATGATCTCGAGATCATCCTGCACCTGGTGCGTTCTCCGGTGAAGAGTATCGACGCGGTGGGTGTGCCCGTGCTCAGTAAAACTGAAGACATAGCGAATGCCCGGATCCGTTTCAAGAGTGGGTGTGTAGCAAACCTAACCGCGAGTAGAATTAGTACCGAAAAGATGCGTAAGATCCGGGTGTGGCAAGGGGAGCCCCAAGCATATCTATCGTTGGATTATCAGAATCAGGATGGTGAGATCTCCCGATTGGAAAACGGCCAGATAACTCGAGAGAAAGTTTCAATTGAGAGAGACGAGCCGCTGAAACGGGAGCTACAGGCGTTCGTTGAGTGCGCAAGTCGCGGCCAGCAACCGTTGGTTTCAGGGTACCAAGCGATGGCGGCGCTCGAACTCGCGATCCAGATCACGGAGTTAGTCGAGGAGAATTTGAAATTGGTGAGGGCAGGAGGGGAAGGGGGAGGTGAGGGGTGATTGGTGATTGGCGGCGAGCCTTCATCCGTTATCGGGCGTTCTCGGCGTTTTCTGTGTTCCCGCTTGCAAGGAGAGGCGTCTACGCCAACTGATAGTTGTGAAGCTTTACATTATTGCTGGTGAGTCCAGTGGTGATGGCCATGCCGCGGTGCTGATGAGCGAATTGCTTGCGATAGCGCCGGATATTGAGTTTTACGGTGCTGGCGGACCTAAGATGCGCGAAGTGGGCGGCTCACACATCTTTGACTGGACGCAGGAAGCGGTAGTTGGTCTTTGGGATGTCGTAATGAAATATTCGTACTTCCGAGCGCAGTTTTATCGGATGTACCACGAGATTATCGAATTACAGCCAAGCGCGGTGATCTTTGTCGATTATCCGGGGTTTAACCTTCGGCTGGCTCGCCATCTTCATCGGAAAAGGTTTCGCGGGAGGAAGATTTATTACATTAGTCCACAGGTTTGGGCTTGGTACCGCGGCCGGATTTCACAGATGTCACGGTTTCTCGATCTAATGTTGTGCATCTTTCCGTTTGAGAAGCCGCTATATGAAGCAAGCGGGCTTCGCACTGAGTTCGTGGGTCACCCGATGCTGGCGCATTTAGAGAAACGAAGAATTTCGGTGACACGCGATCCACAGTTAATCGGTTTGCTTCCCGGTAGCCGGGAGCGAGAGGTTCGCCGGATCCTTCCCACGATGTTAAAGGCGGCAGCGTTACTCAAGCAACGGGATGGAGGACTGCGCTTCGAGGTGTCAGCCGCCTCCGAGAAAATGGCAGTTTTGATAGAAAGAATTGCGGCTACGAGCGGATTTAATGAGCTACCGATCAGTGTGGCGAACGCATCTGGCCTTATGCAGCGCGCTGCAGTGGGGATGGTGGCTTCGGGTACCGCCACTATGGAGGCGAGCTTTTTTCGATTTCCTTTTGTGCTGATTTATAAGGTCTCCTGGTTGACGTTTATTCCAGGGCGGTTGTTAGTCCGAGTTCAACATCTCGGCATGCCGAATATTCTAGCCGGACGTACGATGATCCCGGAGTTTATCCAACATCAAGCGCGTCCTGAAGCCATTGCGGACGCGGTTTTGCAGCTTTACAGCGATGAGTCCTCTCGTGCGTCGATGATCCGCGGTATGGACGAGGTGATTTTGCAACTCACCGAGGTAGAGGCTGGACATCGGGGGGCGGAAATAGTTTTACGGGAGCTGGGTGCGCCCGTGCTGAAGTAATTATTAGTATTGAATTAATTTACTTCGGCACTTAGGATGGCCTCACTTTGGCGCTATGACGTGGTTACGGTTAGTGGCGAGACGGAAAGAACGCATGGCTGGTGCGGTGTCTTTTCTTGTAGCAGTACCGAGGAATTTACTACGTGAATTGGATTGGCTGTTCTATTACCCGTGAAGTTAAGGTAGCGCGGGATGACGGTACCTTTTATCTGCAGCGTTCCATCTGCTCGATTGAGCTACGGTTCGAGGTAGAGACCGAGGTTTTCATCGCCGTTGCTTGGCACACCGGCGCTAAGTTATTGGGTCATGGCCGCAAAGAGTGGCAGGCCGATAGCTTAACCAAGGCAATTAAAGAGCTTCGCGAGTATGCGCATTCTCCCGAAGTACCTTACCCGGCCTGTCTTATGGATATCTTGGCCCAGTTGCCGTTAAATGTGGTGAAGTTTAATCCGGAGGAGACCGGCGAGAAGGCCGAAAACGACTCTCAGGATCAATCTGATATTCAGCGATCGTCTTCAGCTTCCTAGGGATATAGTAGGCCGTTGATCACGTCCGGGCTTTGTGGCCGGGCATGCACATCAACAGTGAGAGACGTAAGCTTTGTCCCAGCGGGACGAACGCATGCGTGGGTGGTAAGGAGGCAGTCACGCACTTTGCACGAACTTAATCTGTGGACGAGTACAAACAGTTTGTTGAGTCACTATGGGCGCCTTGGCGGGTCGAATATTTCGAACGGCGCGATCAGGACCAAGATTTCCTCGAGACAGCGGCGCACACTTCAAATGACGCTGAGCATCTAGTAGTTTACCGGCGAAAGAGTGGGTTCCTGATCATGAATCGTTACCCGTACTCAGTTGGGCATCTGATGGCTGTGCCGTATCGGAAAGTTGGAGATCTCGAAGCTCTGACATCAACAGAACGCTGCGAATTACTGGACCTGGCTCTTTACGCGCAAAGATTGCTTCGCGACGTAGTGAAGGCGCAGGGTTTCAACATCGGTTTTAACTTGGGCTCAGCAGCCGGCGCAGGTGTTGAGGCACATCTGCATCTTCATATCGTCCCGCGCTGGGTAGGAGACCATAATTTTATGCCGGTCTTGGGCCGGACAAGGGTGATCTCCGAGGGATTGCAGGGTCTGTATGAGAAACTGATCGCGGCGGTAGGGAGGAATCCTTGGGTTGCTGAAAGTGAGACCTGAGAAGTGAGACGTGAGAGGTGAGAGGTATCCGAGCGACCTGGCCGGTTAGCTAATCGTTCTCGTGCTCGTCGTCGTCCTCGATAGAAGCGTATTCAGCTGACCCCGTCCGTTAAGAGGTCTGGGTGCAAATCGCTCCTCGGTTGTTTCGAGTCCTGCCACGGAACGGCTTCTATCGAGGACGAGGACGACGACGAGAACGATTACGAAAAAACAGAACGGCGAACATGCGTTCGCCTTTCTGGCAGGGGGTCCTTGGCCGGAGAAGGATCGCGAGGTCGCGATCCTTCCTATAAGCGTGGCCTAAAAGTCGAATTGGTCGATGTTAGCCTTGGTGAAAACCGTCGGAGGGCCGAGAAGGACTTGGCTACCGTTAATGACCTTGAGTTTGCCGAGTTTGCCGCATTCGACTTCGGTATCGCCCGGCTTGAGTTTTCCGTCAATCACCGCGCGCATCACGTAGGCTGCTGCGTAGCCGAGATCGACCGGGCTCCAGAGCACGTCGCTCTTAACCGCGCCATTCTTGATAAACGGCTTCATCTGATTTGGAGTGGACTGGCCAACCACTGCGATTTTACCGATCAAACCCGCTTGGGTGATTGCGTCAGCCGCGCCGGGGAATGCAACACTGGAGAGACCGATAATCCCTTTGACGTTGGGGTATCCTTTAATGATTTCGCCGGTTACCTGAAACGCCTTCTGCTGATCTTCTTCGGCAGGGACGATCGTTACCAAGTGCAGGTCGGGATAGGCAGAGGCGATGTATTTCTTTATTTCGGCAATCCATGCGTTTTGACCTGCTGCGGTCAACGAACTCGTCACGATCGCGAAATCGGCTTTCTTCCCAATCTCAGCCACCAAGCAATCGATATCGGCCTTGGCGACGGCATCCGGCGTGCACATTTGGACGAACCATTCGCGAGCGTCGGGCTGGGCCTCGGCGTCATAACCGACCACGTGAATGCCGGCCTTGAGCGCTTTGCGGAGGACCGGTGAAATCGCTACCGGATCGTTGGCGGCAAAAAAGACCCCATCGACCCCGCGGGATATGGCGTTGTCGATGAACTCAATTTGCTTCTGGATGTCGCCTTCTGTCGGCGCGTCCGTGCTGACTTCGGTTGGAATACCGTTCTTGGTCATTTCGGCGCAGGCATCTGCGATTCCTTTCGCCGTTGCATTGAAGTATCCGATGCCGACGAGTTTCGGGATATCGGCCAGCACGACCTTCTTGGCTTTCAGATCTTTTGGATTGGTTGCTTTGCCGCCGTCGTAGGCAGTATCGGCGCCGAAGGCAGTCAGGCTCAGAGCCGTAACCAAAGCGAAAATCGATTTGGTCAGGTTAATAGGTTTGGGTAGTTTCATGTGGATGTCGGGGGTGGGTTGGCTTTGGTAAATCTGCGGCCGGAAAGGATTAGTCTTTCCAGCAGTTGATTTAGCAAAATCGAGAGGATCAGAACGGCTCCGATCAGGATGACAGTGGCTTCGCCGCGGAAACCCGATAATTGGAGGCCGTCCTTCAAAAGTTGAATAGTGAGGACACCGAGAGCCGTGCCCACAATGGTTCCGCGGCCACCGACGATACTGGCACCGCCGAACACTACGGCGGCAATTACATCCAGCTCCAATCCGGTGGCGGCATCGGCTCGGGTGCTAGTAACACGGGACGTGAAAATGAATCCGGCGATCCCCGCCATAAAGCCGCTAAAGGTATAAGCAAACAGTTTGATCCGATTGACGCCGATGCCGGCGAAGCGAGCGGCGGTCTCATTGTTCCCGATGGCGTAGATGGAACGACCTAAGGGGGTGGCTGCCAAGACGACCGCGCTAATGATTAGTATCACAATCAAGAGGTAAAGTTGGACAGGCAGCCCGAGAATCTCGCCGCTACCGAAGAACGCAAAAGCGTCGGGGAATCCGTTGGCGGACCGGGATTCACTAATACCCAACGAGAGACCCCGATAGATGGCCAGAGTGGCCAAAGTGACGATGAGCGGAGGAACGCGCAGGTAGACGATAGCCAAGCCATTCAGTAAGCCGGCTAACGACCCGGTCACGATGCCGGCGGTAACGGCTAACCAGAGAGGAAATCCAAAGCTCTGCCAAGAAAACCCAAGGGCGATGGCGCTGAGTGCCAGCATCGATCCAACCGAGAGATCGATGCCGCCAAAGATGATGATGAAAGTCATGGGTACAGCCAGCAAAGCGACCTCGGTCAGGAACCGGGTTTGATTCATGAGGTTTGCCGCTGTGAGAAATCGATCGGACCTCTGCGATAAGACGATCATCGCAACGATGAGCACGCCGAACAGCAGGGTCTCTTGCAGGGTTAGCCATCTGATCCCAAAAAGCGTTGGGGAGGCGGCTTCCTGGCCGCCTGCCGTGGCTAGAGCGACTGAGGCACCCGGTGTCCGGCGCCGCCGGAAAACGTCGAGCAAAATGGTCAGCAGGATGAGTGCGCCCTGGACCGCCTGGAACCATTCCGCCCGGATATGTAGGAAGACCAAAGCGGTGCCGATGGTTTGGAGAAGAACCGCTCCAAACAGCGCTCCGATCACGGTTCCGGTACCGCCGAGTATGCTGACTCCACCGATCACGGCAGAGGTGATGACAGTCAGTTCAAAACCCGGTGCGACATTGGATTGAATCGCCGTGAAGTTGGTGGCGTAAAGGATGGCAGCGACTCCCACGAGAAGGCCGTTCAAGAAGAAGACCCGGATAGTGACTTTTCGCTGGGAAATCCCTGACAACCGCGCTGCTTCGGCATTGCCGCCGACTGCATAGGGTTCACGGCCGGTAGCAAAAAATTTTAACCAGATCGAGAACAGCGCGCCGAACAGAATCATGGCGAAAATCGGGACTGGTATGCCTAAGATGTGTTCGCGGCTGATCCCGAACTCCGGAGGCAAGCCGTAGATCCACTTGCCGCCGGTGGCAAGGATGAGTCCTCCTTTGAGGATGCTGGCCATGCCGAGAGTCGTCACGATGGCAGGGATCCGGCCGTAGGCGATAAGCACACCATTGAGGAGGCCGATCACGCCCCCGGTCAAAATCGTAACGGGGAAGACCAGATACATCGGTTGATGGGCGACCGCGAGTTGGCCGGCGACCGTTGCACAAACACCGAGGGCTGCTCCGACGGAGATGTCGATATGACCGCAAAGAATAACCATGGTCATCCCGACAGCGGCAACGGCGATGTAAGAAGAATTGTAAAGGATGTCGACTAGATTGCTTGGTTGAGCGAACCCGGGGTTCAGCAAGGTGACCCCGGCAAAGACGATGACGAACGTCAGAACCAGGACTGTCTCCTGCTGGTTCAGCCAAGAAAGCCAATTTCCAAGAGAGGCGCGTGCTGAGCGCGAAAGGCCCGGAGCCGAAGGCGGTAAGGTCTCTGTTCTCATCAGAAACGCATTAGGTTGTGTGTCCGTTCTCCGCCTGCCCGATGGCGGCTGCCAGGATGGCTTCCTCGCTGGCGTTTCGTCTAGAGAATTCCGCGACCGAACGTCCTTCGCGCATCACACAAATGCGATCACTCACCCGCAAAACCTCTGGCAAATCGCTGGAGATAACGAGCACGGCGATTTTTTCGTTTCGAGCAAGGTGGTCAAGTAAACGATGAATTTCGGCGCGAGCTCCCACATCGATGCCGCGGGTTGGCTCATCGACGATAAGTAACCTGGGTTTAGTCGCCAGCCATTTTGCGACGACGATCTTTTGTTGGTTCCCACCGGAAAGATTACGGGCCAGCTGCCGAATCGTCGGTGTCTTAATTCGCAAACTGGCGACGTATTCTTCCGCCAATCGGTCCTCCGCCCCGAAATCGAGGAAAGGGCCTTTGGTGAGTTTCCAAACCCGGGTGAGGCCGATGTTTTGCCCGACCGTCATCGCGGTGAGTAAGCCTTGTCTTTGCCGGTCTTCTGGAACGTAGGCGATGCCGAGGTCGATGGCCTGTTCGGGGCTTCTGATGTTGACCGGTTTACCGTCCAATTCGATCGAACCCGCTTCCGGCGGCGCAATCCCGAAAATAGTCTGGGCAAGTTCGGTCCGTCCGGATCCGATCAGCCCGGCCATGCCCACAATTTCTCCCGCCCGAAGCTCAATGCTGGCATCCTTAAGCAACGGTCGTCGCGCCAGATTCTTTGCGCGCAACACGACCGGCAGATTTTCGGCTGGTTCGCCTAAGTGCGGCGCAGGCTCTTGAGAAAGAGCGCGCCCTACCATCATGCGAATGAGTTCGTTCTCGTTCGTCTTTTTGGCCGATCTTATTCCAACCAGCTTTCCGTCTCTGAGGACAGTGACTCTATCCGCCAACATGAAAATCTCTTCCAAACGATGGCTAATGTAGATGATGGCGACCTTTTGTTCCCGTAGCCGACTGATCACGCTAAACAGCCGTTGAGTGTCATGCTGAGTAAGAACTGCGGTCGGCTCATCCAGGATAAGAATCCTGGCCTGCCGCGATAGCGCCTTTGCGATTTCGACTCGTTGACGATTGCCTACGGAGAGAGCGCCGACTCGGGTTGTGACCTCCAGGTCAGTCGCCTCTAGTGAATCCAATAAGGTGCGGGCTTCCCGGTTTGCCTTTCCCCAATCGAGCGCGGTTCCGAAGAAGGTACGCGGCATATGGCCGGCGAAAATATTCTCCGCCACGGTGAGTTCGGGGTAGAGGCTGAATTCCTGATAAATAGTGGCGATACCAAGGTGTTGGGCTTCTCCCGGGTTCGCCAGGCTGACAGGTTGGCCGTTGATACGGAGCTCTCCCTGGTCTGGGCGATAGACCCCGGAGACGATCTTGATCAAGGTGGATTTACCGGCTCCGTTCTCTCCGAGTAATGCGTGTACCTCACCCGGCTTGACGTCAAAAGAGACGTCATCCAGCGCAACGACACCGGGGAAAGCCTTGGTAACGCTTCGAAGTTCCAGGGCAGACGGAGCGCTGGCAGCGGGCGAAGATTCCGTGGCGTCTGGGTCAGCCATTTTTACGACGCAATGAGAGTCACAAACAAGGAATGGGCTGCTTTCTTTAGAAGTAGCGGCATTCGGTGGTTCTGGGGTCTCGGGCAAAAGGTGCGGCTAATATTTGCATAGAAAGAGGAGGGGGTGTCAATAAATAAATCGGAATGATTTATTTTTTATGAGGGGGCGTTTTGCGACTGCGAGAAGGCCCGGGTGGTGGAGTATACCAGTGGACGGAGTGGACCTAATGGAAAGGAGTGGACGAAGTGGACTGGCCGGGCGATCGCCGCAGATTTGCTGATCTCCAGGCCATACTCCAACGCTCCATTACTCCATTACTCCATTACTCCATGACTCCGTTTCTCTGCCTCCGAACTCACCAACAGGTATACCCGCCGTCGACGACTAGGTTGCTGCCAGTAAAATAGCTGCTGGCATCTGAGGCCAGGAAGAGAACGGCGGCAGCAACCTCGCGGGGTTCGCCGACGCGGCCCATCGGGGTGAAGTCCAGCCATTGCTTATACCAGTCGGTATTGGACATTCCTTGCTTGGTCATTTCGGTGCCAATGTAACCGGGCGAGATACTGTTGACCCGGACACCGCGTTTGGCCCATTCACCAGCCAGGGATTTGGTCAACATAATGACGCCTGCCTTCGACGTGTTGTAGGCGGATTGCGGCTGAGGAACGTTCGAGATAACGCCTGACATCGATGCCGTGTTGATAATGCTGCCTTTGCCTTGCTTGAGCATGACTTTGCCGAATTCGCGGCAACAGAAGAAAACGGCGTTGAGATTGATGTTGATTACCTGAAGCCATTGCTCGTCCGTGCACTCCTCGGACGGAACATTGACGGCGATTCCAGCGTTATTGAACGCAATATCGATGCGGTTGTGCTTTGTCACGATGTCGACAGTGACTTGAGCGACCTGATCGGATTTCGTGAGGTCAGCGGCGAGGAAATCTGCTTCGAGCTGCGCCGCTGCTTTGAGGCCAGCTTCGCGGTTTATGTCGACGATGACGACCCTGGCGCCGCATTCTCGCAATGCCTTGGCCGATTCGAAGCCGATTCCGCGAGCACCGCCAGTGACGACTGCGACCCTGCCATCGAGTGGGGTAAGGGGGGAGTAACTCATGGAATGACCAATTGTTCGGGATGAGAACGGTTGTCAAGCGCGCTTCGCGCTTACAGCGCTGCGAATAGCCGATAGCCAATCGATGGAGTGAGTGGACTTAGTGGACGGAGTGGACGCCAACCAACGGGCTGGCGGCTCAGCTCAATACTCCAACACTCCGTTACTCCGCTACTCCATCACTCCTCATTTGGCTATCGGCTATTGGCTATCGAATATGCGCGCTTCGCGCTTGCCATCGGGGCCACAATCTGTAGTATCTGAACTCGTCATGGCCACCTATATCTATGAAACGGTGCCCGACTCCGCTGAGATTCCAACGCGGAGGTTTGAGGTTCGGCAGAGCATGCTTGATGCGCCGCTGACTCGCGATCCCGAAACCGGACAGCCAGTACGGCGCGTTATTTCCGGCGGTTTCGGGCTCATGACGGGATCCAAAAATGTTGCTTCATCAGGGTCGTCCTCGTCCTCCTGTGGCACTGGCCACTGCGGATGTTGTTAGCCCATAGTTGATGTCTACTGATACCCAGCCTGGGCTCTTTCAGGAATCCGCCCGCTCAACCGTTGTGCCGGCCGGTTCGCGGAACGGGCATAGCAGCCAGATCAAGAACTATGTTCTTGATACCAATGTTCTGCTGCATGATCCCCATTCCGTCTATCGGTTTGCCGATAATCACGTTTGGATCCCTATCGACGTGCTCGGCGAAACCGACAAGTTCAAGAACGAACAGACCGAGCGGGGAGCAAACGCTAGGGCGGTCCACCGGTTCTTATCCCGCTGTTTTAATCAAAATCGAAAGCTCGTGACCCATGGGGCTAAGACACCCGGTGGCGGGACTATCCGGGTCGCGGTCAATGAGTTCCTGGGAGACCTCCGGACCAACAAAGAGTTTCGCCGGTTTCAACAAACGTTCCGGGATCTCGAGCATCCGGACAATCGGATTCTGGCCTTTTGTCTGTACGTGCAGAGCAAGCATTTAGAACGCACGATTCTGGTCACTAAAGACCTGAACATGCAGCTGAAGGCTCTCGCCATCGGTATCGAGGCGCAGGATTACGAGAACGATAAAGTCGCTTTAGCGGATGTCGAAGATTATGGGCATCCGCACATCGAGATCGACCCCAAGAGTATGCAGCGGTTCGCCAGTTCGCGAGAACTGGAGCTCGACGCAAAGGCGGCCGCAGGCCTAGCCCAGAACGAATACGTGTTCCTGTCCGGCGGTGATAACAAGCTGATGCCGGCCCGCCATTTTGGAGGCGGCCTCTGCCGGCGCTTAAATCTTCCGCCGGCTCTGACGAACCCGCGCGGAGTGCACTTGAAACCGATGAACCTCGGCCAACAGTGTTTGCTAGATGCGTTGCTGGACCCGGAGATAGCGTTAGTGACCTGTTACGGACCGGCTGGCACCGGCAAAACTTTGCTGGCGGTTGCGGCGGGACTGCACCTTTACTGGAGCGATGTATTCAGCGGGATCACGGTGAGCCGGCCAGTGGTGGCGATGGGTGACACGCTTGGTTATTTGCCAGGTACCCTTAACGAAAAGATGAAGCCGTGGTTGCAGTCGATTTACGATGCGTTCGAGTTGCTGCTGCCGCCCAATCCTCCGTCTGACAACACCCGGAAAGTAAAACGCAATAAATCCGAGCTGAATGGGATGGCTGCGGCGGGTCCGCAGCTTCGGCCGTACGAACAATTGATCGACCAAGGAGTCGTTGAAATAGAGGCCCTTTGTTACATTCGTGGGCGCTCAATCCCGAAACGCTATTTCGTCTTGGACGAAGCGCAGCAATTGACTCCGTTGGAAGCGAAGACGGTCGTGACGCGAATGTCGAAAGGCTCGAAGCTAGTCATGGTGGGTGACCCGGCCCAGATCGACAATCCGTACGTCGATAGCCGTTCTAACGGTCTGGTCTACACGCGTAACCGGCTGAAAAATCAATCGATCACCGCTCATGTTTGTCTTACGAAGGGTGAACGCAGCGCACTGGCTGAGGCCGGCGCGTCGCTGATGTGAGGAGTGAGCTTGGTAGGGCGAGGCTCCGGACCGGTTATAGGTTTGAAGTTCAAAGCTCGAAGTTTGACGTTCAATCTTCGATGCCGCGGGGCTAGCGAGGAGTCGTGCCAAGGCCCAGAGGCAACCTCAAACCTCAAACATAGAACTTAGAACCTGGAACCGGTTCGGGGAGCCTCTCCCTACCAATTTTTTTTTTCGGTTGCTAGGACTCGCAACGTCGATAGCATCCGGCTGTGTCGTCCGTTGTCTTTCATCAGTGCTGCCCATGAGAATTGCTTTAGATGCGATGGGCGGCGATTACGCCCCGAAAAATACTATTGAGGGTGCTGCCTTAGCGCTCAAAGCGCTCCCTGAGATTGAAAAGCTGGTTTTGGTCGGCAGCACTTCGGCGGTCGAAGCCGAATTACAGCGGGTCGGTTGCCACGACTCGCGTATCGAGATTTTGCATACCACCGAGGTCGTCGATATGCATGAATCCGCTGCCAGAGCTGTCCGGCAGAAGAAAGATTCATCCGTCTCGCGGTCCATCGATCTGGTCAAGAATAGTACGGTCCAAGCCATGGTTTCCGCCGGCCATACTGGAGCGGTAGTGGCGGCATCGGTGCTGAAATTGCGAACTCTCCCTGGCGTGATCAGGCCTGCGGTTGCATGTCTGATTCCGACCGAAACCAAGGTGTTCGTTTTGATCGATGCGGGTGCAAATCCGGATTCCGATGCTCATCACATGGTCCAATTCGCGATAATGGGCAGCATTTACGCGCGTTACGTCCTGGGTCGTCAGAATCCGAGGATCGGCCTGATGTCCATCGGTGAGGAGGACACGATTGGCAACGAAACCACCAAGGAAGCGTTCAAGCTATTGAAACGCACCCGGTTGAATTTCTATGGGAACATCGAGGGCTTCGATCTGTTTGCGAACCCGGTTGATGTGGTGGTGTGCGATGGATTCACTGGCAACGTCGTGCTGAAGACCGCCGAAGCGGCGGCTCACGCTATCTTTGTGTCCTTAAGGCATCAGCTTTTCAAGAACCCGATTCGCAAGTTGGGCGCATCGTTTGCCAAGGGCGCATTCCAAACTATCCGCAGGAAAATGAATCCGGATACCTATGGAGGCAGCCAGTTACTGGGAGTCAACGGCATCTGCATTATCGCGCACGGAGCCAGTTCTCCGCTGGCGATCAAGAACGCGATTCGTGCTGCTGCAGATTCAATCAAATACGAGCTGAACCCGCAGATTACTAAGGAGATTGAAGCTTCTGAGGCGAGCCTGAAGGAAATAGCCAATAGCCGGTAGCCAAGGGTCGGAGTGGTGGAGTAACGGAGTAATGGAGAAATGGAAGAGCTGCTCGATAGCCGGCCTGGAAGCTACCGGATTGGGACTTGCCGGGGAATCCAGTACTCCAATACTCCGTCACTCCAGTACTCCATGCTCCCGTTTGCTCCAGGCTCCTCTTTTCCTCATTTCCCCCTTTAAATAGACGCGGAAGCGTCTATTTAAAGATTAATAGCCCGCAATCAGCCGGTTGTTCTGGAGTGGGTTTAAACTCCCCGCGATCAAAAACCGGCTGATTGCGGGCTAGGGCTTATGAGATATCGAACTCTTGGAAATTCAGGAATTGAAGCGTCTGTGGTCGGTTTCGGAGCATGGGCATTAGGAGGTTGGATGTGGGGCGGAACTGACCAGAACGACCCAGTGGGAGCAATCCATGCTGCCATCGATCATGGGATCAATCTGATCGACACAGCGCCGATGTATGGTTACGGCCATTCAGAAAGCGTGGTTGGAGAAGCGATCAAGGACCGCCGCGATAAGGTGGTTTTAGCTACTAAATGCGGCTTAAATTGGTGGAGCGAAGAGGGAGACAAATTCTTTGAAGGCGATGAGCATGGGCGCGCTAAAGATGAAGTGAAATATAAGGTCTACAAAAATCTTCGACCCAAAGAGATCCGTTACGAGGTTGAACATAGCCTGAAACGGTTGCAGACGGATCGGATCGATCTTTATCAAACCCACTGGCAAGATCCGACCACCACGACCGAGGATGCCATGGCGGAATTGGTTCGGCTAAAGGAAGAAGGCAAGATCCGGGCAATTGGATGTTCGAATGCGACGCCGGACCAGATGCGGCGTTATTTGTCTGTGGGGCAATTGGATACCGACCAGGAACAGTATTCGATGCTACAGCGGCAACATGAGCCGACCAACTTGGCTTTCTGTGCGGAAAACAAAATGGCTTTTCTGGCTTACTCGCCGTTAGCGCTGGGAATCTTAAGCGGAAAAATCGATGCCAACCGCAAATTCAATCGAGGCGATGTACGTTTGGCCAACCCTTGGTATCAACCGGAGAACCGGCCGAAGGTTGATCAATTGTTGAAAGTGGTACAAGCGGTCGCCGATGAAAAAGGAGCGACGATTTCTCAGGCCGTGATCGCCTGGACGGTATCGCAACCTGGCTGCACGCATGCCCTGGTAGGGGCGCGTAACGGGGAACAGGCGATTGCCAATGCCAAGGCTGGAGAGATCGAGTTAACCGCGGAGGAGTTGAAGGCGTTGCGAAGCGCAGTCGAAGCTACCGTGTGAGAGAAGGAGTTAGGAGGGGTGGGGCATGGATGGGCGAGGGCGGTTTGGTGGTGAACCCGGAGACGTCGTCACATAATGCCCTGCCTTGTGCTGTGCTCTATCGTTATCGATCGAGGCGTGGGGCCAAGATTCCGGAGCGTCGCGCTTGTAAAGATCGCGTAACGCTCCGATTCCTCAATCGGCACGGTTCAGAGCGCAGACAAAGGAAGGGCGTGTGCAACGATATCGCCCTGCTCACCACGGCCTCGCAAGCGAGGCAGCGCTCCACGGCTCTTGCGCTCCTAGATTCTAGCTCCTAGCTCCTATATTCTTTCCGCGCTATGTCTCTTCCGATCATTGGCATCACGATGGGCGATCCGGCTGGGGTTGGGCCGGAGGTTATTATTAAAGCTTTGGCCCATCAGAGCCCGTATGAGGTTTGCCGCCCGCTGGTGATCGGGGACGCCAAGCGTTTACAGGCTACCGGAATCTTATCGAAGCCGGTCCGGTCCATTTCTCGCGTACAAGAAGCGACTTGGTACCATTCCGAAATCGAGTGCCTCGACCTGGCTTTGGTTCCGGAAGAAACCCCTTTTGGCCGGTTATCCGCTACCTGCGGGGAAGCGGCGTTCCGTTTTCTGGAGAGAGCGATTCAATTGGCGCTGGAAGGCGGCATTGATGCGATCTGCACCGCGCCATTGAATAAAGAAGCACTCCATCTGGCCGGGCATCGGTATCCCGGTCATACCGAGATTTTGGCGGAGCTAACCGGGACCCGGGAAGTATCGTTAATGTTAGTGGGGCCGAAGCTCAAAATCATTCATGTCACCGCCCACGTTGGTTTAGCGGAAGCAATCCGCAGAATCGACGCGGCGTTGGTTGAGCGGACCATCGCGCGAGGTCGCCAAATGTTGTTAGGCGGCGGTGAACCTCGCATCGGTGTTTGTGGGATCAATCCGCATGCAGGCGAGAACGGGATTTTTGGGGAGGGCGAAGAAGAAGAAAAGATCGTACCGGCCGTCGAAAGCTGCAGGAGAAAGGGGTGGTTAGTACAAGGACCGCTTCCGGCTGACACGTTGTTCTATTTAGCGGCATCCGGCCGTTTTGAGTTGGTCGTGGCGATGTATCATGATCAGGGTCACGGCCCATTTAAGGTGTTGGGCATTGAAGACGGGGTTAACGTCACGGCGGGCTTACCAATCGTGCGTACCTCGGTCGATCACGGAACCGCGTTTGATATCGCCGGGACGGGGAAAGCGGACGAGAGAAGTATGTTAGCTGCCCTACGGTTAGCCGCGGAGTTGGTGAGGGGAAAGGGAAGGGTGAGAGGTGAGAAGTGATTGGTGATTGGTGATTGGAAGCCAAGATCCGCGGTATAGTTTTCCTTCACAAGGCGCTTCGTTCTCCTAAGGGACACGGGCTGATCGTAAGCCCACCGGCTTGGAGGGGAGCCGCTTTACAAGATGGCAGCTCTATCGGTTAATAGCAGGCGGCTCCCGGGAATGACCCAGCGCAATGTTTTGCCCGTCGCGCCTATTCAGTGCGGAGGCTACAACGGCCAATAGAACTGCCACACCTCGAGACGTTCCCGGGAGCCGGCTGCTAGCAACCCATAGAGCTGCCAGGCTACAAAGCGGCTCCCCTCCAAGCGTTGGGTCCGCTCAACGCGCGGCGTGTTTGCAACCCTTCTGACCAGGAGCTCATCCCTGTCGTTAGCCGTTCGATGCGCAAAAATGGCCGTTCCTTGATCTTTTATCAGAATGAAGATGGTTTCAGCCGGATCATTAAGGGAAATTATTTACTGAATGACGATAGCCGCAGTGGATCTTAGCAAGACAGATGCTCGCAGTCCTAGGAACCGAGTTCTTTGGATCCTGTTTGGACATGGAACCTATTGGTTGGTCCAGCTGGCTGCCTGGTCCGGCATTTGGCTGTTGTTTTCCGCGATCTTTGTCACCGCCTTATCCGACGTCAGAACGACCTATTTCCTGTTCGATCAGGCGTTCTTCTGCGTTTTAGGTTTAGCCGCGACGCATCTGTTGCGGGCGACCTTCTTCTTCCTGCGTTGGAATAGTCTCGGCTTGGTCTCCCAACTGCCCCGAGTATTATCGCTGATTTTCGTGTTGAGTGCGGTGGAGTCGTGGACTTTCACGACGTTTCGCCCACCGCTTCATCATGAGGTTACGGCTCGATTTGTTCCCTATGCGCAACCGCAAGGTCTGAGAGCGCATCGGGCTGAGAACCCTGAGAGTTCCTTTCCCTATCTGGCCAGGCTCTCGTTCGAGTTCGCAAAATGTTTACTGACGTTGTTTGCCTGGGCCGCCATCTATTTTGGTTACCGGTTACAACAAATGCTTAAGACCGCACAACTGGACCGGCTGCGTCTGGATGCCGCGGTTAAAGAATCCGAGCTAAAGGCTCTACGCAGTCAGGTAAATCCCCATTTTCTTTTTAATAGCTTGAATACGATCCGGGCATTAATCGATGAAGACCGGCTCAAGGCACGGGAAGGAATTACCCGATTGGCGGAATTGTTTCGCGCCTCTTTGCGAAGCTCCGAGGTGGATACGGTATCGCTGCGGACGGAGCTGCAGACGGTGAACGCCTACTTGGCGCTGGAGAAATTGCGGTTCGAGGATCGTTTACAAATAACCATGGACGTCGATCCGAAGGCCATGGAGATGTCGATACCGCCCTTCGTATTGCAGACCTTGATTGAGAACGCTTTTAAACACGGAATTTATCCGCAATCGGCGGGTGGGGTTATAACCTGTGCGATTCAAGCAACTCCTGCTGGCATGACTGTTTCCGTGACTAATCCGGGCCGGTTGCCCTCGGAAGAAAAATACCGGGAAAGCGGGATAGCGAATGCGCGAGGCAGACTTAAACTGATTTACGGCGCCAATGCGATATTGGACATCGTCCAGGATGAACCAAAATTGGTGACGGTTAAAATGTTTCTACCCCAGACCTGAGCAAGTATGAAGGCGCTGATAATTGATGATGAACGACTGGCGCGGGCAGAGGTCCGGCGTCTCTTGGACGATTTTAACTGGGTGAAAGTTGTGGGCGAAGCTGAAAACGCAGAGCAAGCGCTGGCAATGATTCAGGCGCAGCAGCCGGATCTACTATTTCTGGACGTCCAGATGCCGGGTAAGACCGGTTTCGATTTAATCGAGGAAATCCGCGGAGACATGCCCCGGATTATTTTCACTACTGCGTATGATGAGTTCGCTTTGCGAGCGTTTGAAGTCAATGCGCTCGATTACCTGATGAAACCGATTACCCCTGATCGTTTCGCGGCAGCGTTAGCGCGAGTGCGCGAAGATCCGATCGCAGCGGCGGACCAATCTCCATTGCGCACTTCTGATCAGGTTTTCGTTCGCGATGGAGAACGTTGCTGGTTTATTCCGGTCAGCAAGGTCCGTCTGTTAGAGTCGGAGGGTAATTATACGCGGGTCCGATTTGAGAACCAATCGCCGCTGATCTATCGATCGCTCAGCACGCTCGAGCAACGGTTACCGGCCGAAGATTTCTTCCGGATTAACCGGCAACAGGTGGTTAACTTACACTTCATCGAGAAAATCGAGACTTGGTTTAGCCATGGTCTAAAGATTTGGCTAAAGGGCGGCGAAGAGTGTGAGGTGTCACGGAGAGCGGCTAGAGCGTTCAGACAGAAGTTGAGTTTGTAGCCTGCAATTCCCGCAAATGCGTGCGCATTTGCGAAATGCGCGCTTGCTCCGCGAGGTTCATTCCGCCTAATTTGGTTAGCTCTTGGTGACGCGAGGTTGTTGACGCCCGCAGGCAACCATAACACTGCCATCACTTATCGCCAGAACGCCGGCTTACTCAGCTGCGTTGCCTGACCTGTCCGTATTCCCTTCGTGTGAGAAACCAAGTTCGGCGACCTCTGTTGGTTCCCCTGAGGTTAGCAAACCAATCACCCGTCCCAATTTTCGGATCGCAAGCGCGCGGTCGAAGTCTCCGTCAACGTGGCTTGAGGCGCCGATTCCCAACGTGTGGTTAAACTGTTGAAAAGTACTGCCGCTGCTCCATCGATTGAGTCGCTCCAGCGAAAGAGCCAGTCCAGGAGTTTGGCCTGGACAAGCTATACTCAAAAGCGGTAAATCATCGTGACTCCGAGACGGATACCTTGTGGCCTATTGGACTAAAGTCCAATAGGCAAGTCCCATTTAGAGGTGGTATGTGGTAGTGCTTGCTGCAGGGCATCTGTGCATATCCGAGCTTATGAAAAAGCTTTCTTCCATTTATTGGGTAGCACTCTCTGTCTTGACCGCTTTCACTGCGTGCGAGAAACGGCCGTCTGAAGCGACGTCAGCCGGTCCTCCCGAGGTTTTGGTCACCGAGGTCATGCAGAAGGAAGTTCCCGTTTTTCGCCAGTGGGTTGGCACAGTCAACGGAGTTCAGAATGCGCAAGTCAGGGCGCGGACAGAGGGATATCTTACAACTATTTCTTACCAGCAGGGTGGGTATGTAAAAAAGGGCGATGTGCTGTTTCAGATCGATTCCAGACCTTTCGTAGCAGCTTTAGACCAAGCAAAAGGCCAACTGGAGGAGGCTAAAGCAACTTTGCTTGGAGTTGAGCTGGACGCGAAGAGAGCAAAGGAATTGTTCGATACCAAGGTAATTTCTGAGCAGGAGTACACTAACAAAACTCAGCTTTACCAAACCAAGTTAGCCGCCGTGACGGCGGCTCAGGCGGCGATGGAGCAAGCCCAGCTGAACCTGGATTATGCAAACATTGTTTCGCCGCTGGACGGCATCGCGGGACAGCAGGAGGCGCAGATTGGGGATCTGGTTGGTACCGGGTCCAATGCGGTTTTGACGACGGTATCCCAGATCGATCCGATTTGGTTTTATTTGCAGATTAGCGAACAAGCTTACTGGGAGTTTGCCGACCGTCTCAAAGAGTTAATGGCGGTGCCGGAAGCCAAACGTATGGAGAACGTAGAACTCATTCTGGCGGATGGCAGCGTTTACGCGCATAAAGGCAAGTTCGCTTTCCTAGATCGTCAAGTCGACCCGAAGACTGGGACTATTCAGGTTGCGGTTAGCTTTCCTAATCCTGAACTTACGTTGCGACCCGGCCAATATGGGATCGCGCGTGCCGAGATCCAGACGATTCCCAACGCACTGTTGATTCCGGAGCAGGCCGTATCACAGCTGCAAGGCAATAACCAGGTAGCGGTTGTGAACCCGGATGGCAAAGCGGAGATTCGCGCGGTAAAAGTTGGCGCGACCTATCAACACATGATCGAGGTGACGGAGGGGCTCAAGCTTGGTGAGAAGGTGATTGTCGAGGGGTTTCAGAGAGTCCGGCAAGGGATGCCGGTTTCGGCAAAACCTTACACAGAGGCACCGAAGACCGGGGAAACTAAGGGCGTTTCGGAGAATTCTTCCTCTGGCCAGTCCTAGCTAAAGAGGAGATCGTCAATGTCCAGATTCTTCATAAATCGCCCGATCGTTGCCATGGTGATTTCCATCGTCATGGTGATCGTCGGCATTGTCTCATTCCTCAGTCTGCCGGTCGCGCAATATCCCAACCTGGTTGACCCTCAGGTGGCGGTGAACACGAGTTACGTGGGCGCGGATGCCTTGACCGTGGAGCAGGCGGTCGCAACGCCGATCGAGCAGCAGATGAGTGGTGTGGATCACATGAACTACATGTATTCCCTGAGTGCGAGCAGCGGTGGTACGATGGCATTAACGGTGGATTTCAATGTGGCCACCGATCCGAACATCGACTTGGTGCTGACCCAAATGCGGGAGTCGCAGGCCTCGTCACAGCTGCCTTCCAGTGTCCGCGATTTAGGCGTTACGGTGGCAAAATCGACTTCAGCGCCGCTGATGGTCATTTCCTTATATTCGCCCACGGGCCAGTTCGATTCGAAGTTCTTGGCGAACTACGGCATTATTAATTTGAACGACGCGATTCTCCGGGTGCCTGGCATCGCGAGCGTAAGCGTCTTCGGGGCGGGCCAATATGCGCTCCGGATCTGGGTAGATCCCAACAAGCTGGCTGCGCTCAACATCACGACTCTGGAAGTCGAACAGGCAATTCGTGCTCAGAACACTGTGAATCCGGTCGGCCAGATCGGAGGTGAGCCGATGCCGGCCGGACAGGTGTTTACCTATTCCGTTCTCGCACAAGGACGTTTAATCACGGAGGAGCAGTTCGCTAACATCGTAGTCCGGGCAGATTCAAACGGTGCATTTGTACGAGTCAAAGATATCGGGCGCGTTGAATTAGGGTCTCAGACATACACCCAGAGCTGCAGTTTCAACGGCAGACCGGCTGCGGCTCTCGCACTTTACCAGTTGCCCGGTTCCAACGCGGTAAACGCCGCGAAGGGTGTCAGGCAATTGATGGAGCAGCTCAAACAGCGGTTCCCTTCCGGGCTCGACTATACAATCGCCCTAGACACAACCCTAGCTGTGACGGCAGGGATGCAGGAGATTTACAAGACCTTGGTGGAGGCGATGATTTTGGTGATCATTGTCGTCTTCATTTTCCTTCAAGGTTGGCGCGCCACGTTGATTCCGTTGTGCGCCGTGCCGGTTGCACTGGTCAGCACGTTCGCATTGTTTCCTCTCCTTGGGTTCTCGGTCAACACGCTATCACTCCTGGGACTGGTCTTGGCCATTGGTCTGGTGGTCGATGATGCTATCGTTGTAGTCGAAGCGGTCGAAAATCACATTGAACGTGGCCTATCGCCGAAAGATGCGGCGCTTAAGGCAATGGAAGAGGTTTCTTCACCTGTGGCCGCCATCGCCATCATTCTTACGGCTGTCTTTCTCCCGACCGCATTCATTCCCGGCATCACTGGCCGGCTCTACCAGCAGTTCGCGGTTACCATCGCAGTTTCGGTGATCTTTTCGGCATTCAACGCTCTGACATTGAGCCCGGCGCTTGCGGCTCTCCTGCTGCGGCCCAAAAAAGAATCTCGCCGAGGGCCGTTGGGATTTTTCTTCAATGGATTTAACAAAGTTTTCGGGTCCGCGACCAAAGGTTATGTAGGCGTATGCCGGCTTTTGATGCGGCGCGGTCTTTTCTGTATGTTGCTCCTTATTCCGGTCCTGCTTGCGACCGGTTGGCTTGGTAAAAAACTCCCCTCGTCCTTCGTCCCGTCCGAGGATCAGGGGTATTTCTATGCCAATTTGCAGTTGCCTGAAGCCGCGTCGCTGCAAAGAACCTCGGCCGCTTGCAAAAAGGTCGAGGAGATCCTCCGGAACACGCCTGGAGTGGAGTACGTTACGACCATTGCCGGCTTCAGCCTGCTGAGCCAAGTCAACACCACCTATAACGGCTTTTTCTTTGTGAGCCTGAAGTCATGGGACGAGCGCACTTCGCCTCAGGAGCAAGTAAACGCAATTATGATGCACGCAAATCAAGCGCTCGCGAAGATTCCCGACGGGATTGCGTTCTCTTTCCCGCCGCCGGCGATCCCGGGGATTGGAACGTCGGGCGGAGTGGTTGCTGTGCTGGAAGATGTCGCTGGGATGCCGGTGGATTTCCTTGCGCAGAATACGCAGAAATTCGTCGAAGCTGTCCGGCAACGTCCGGAAATTGCTCGTATCCTAACAACCTGGTTACCAAGCGTCCCGCAGCTTTATCTTTATGTTGATCAAGACAAAGTCCTGAAGCAAGGAGTTCAATTATCCGACGTTTATAAGACCGCCCAAGTCTTTATGGGCGGTAGCTTTGTCAATTATTTCACTCTCTTTGGACGGACCTGGCAGACATATGTCCAAGCGGATGGGCAATTTCGAACGAACCCAGAAGATATCGGCCAGTTTTACGTGCGCAATAATATCGGAAATCCGGTCCCTCTTTCTTCGATGGTACGGGTGGAGCGGCACACCGGACCTGAGTTTACGATGCGTTACAATCTTCATCGATGCGCCCAATTGAACGTGAGTGGGAAGGAGGGCGTCAGCAATTACCAAATTATGACGGTGCTCCAGGAGGTATTTGCGAAGACGATGCCGAGAGAGATGGGATTGGACTATAAGGACATGTCCTTCCAAGAACAGCAAGCCCAGAAAGGTGTGCCGCCCGCTGTGATCTTCGGGATCTCGCTGCTGTTCGTCTTCCTGATCCTCGCGGCCCTATACGAAAGCTGGACTTTGCCGTTTAGCGTCCTTCTTAGTACGCCAATAGCCGTGTTCGGCGCCTTCTTGGCACTATTCGCCAGAGACTTCGAAAACGACGTCTATTTTCAGATAGGGTTAGTCATGCTCATCGGCCTGGCGGCAAAGAACGCGATCTTGATTGTAGAATTTGCCAGAGCCGAATACGAAAAAGGCCAGACAATTATGGATGCGGCGTTGGCTGGCGCCCGTTTGCGGCTTCGGCCGATCCTGATGACTGCCTTTGCGTTCATCCTCGGGTGCGTGCCGCTGTGGGCGGCTGCGGGGTCGGGCGCTGTGTCGAGGCAAATTCTTGGAACGACGGTCATCGGCGGAATGCTGGCAGCGACATTCCTCGCGATTTTTCTTATTCCAGTGTTGTTTTACGTGGTGGAAAGGTTCTCTCCTGGAAAGAGCAAGACCGAGCCCCAAGCTCCAGTGGTCGAGGAGCCGGCTAGCGTGGCTAAAGACGCAAAAACGTCCGTTTAGATCCGCGCAATGTTGTCCGGATGGAGACAGTTAAGAACTAACCAGCTCTACCTTCCCCGTATTAAGGTCGTAAACGCCGCCGACCACTCGCAATTTCTTTTGATTAACTGCTTCGCTTAAAATCGGGCCGGCCGCCTGCAGCTTTTGAACGGTCAGGATCACGTTTTCCTTAACCGCATTAGCTAGCAGGTCGCCCGGTTGTTTGCTTGCGGCTTTAACGGCCGGGGTAAGCGCTTTTGTCAGTGACGGGATATGACCCGGGTATGAGGTGCCGTTCTTTATTTGCTTGATGGTTGCATCCACGGCGCCGCAGGCCTGATGACCAAGAACCAAGATCAGGGGCGTGCCGAGATTGGCTACCGCGTATTCAAAACTGGCGATGGTATCGGCATTGGCAAAATTGCCTGCTACCCGGCAAACGAAGATGTCACCGCGACCGGTATCGAAGGCATATTCGGGGCCGATTCGGGAGTCGGCACAGCTGAGAATCCCGGCAAACGGGTTCTGTCCTCCGGCTAATGCTTCGCGTTCCGTGCTAAAATCGTGACGTTGCATGTTACCCTCGACGTAACGGTGATTTCCCGTCATGAGGCGATCCAGCGAGGCATCAGGGGAAAGCACATTTTGAGGCTTAGGCGGTGCGCCTTTTTCGGCCGCTCGGCCCAAAGCCGGAACTGATAACGCTGCGCCAAGCAGGGCCAGAAACCGGCGGCGAGGTAGCTGGACGCCTCTGTTAACTAACAACGAGTTATATGAATCACACACAAAAGAGAGGGGGGATTTATATCCATTATGTGAAGGAGAGTTGGCAATGTAAAGAGCGGGATGGAAACGGGAGTGGACTTAGTGGACGGAGTTGACAGAGTGGACGTGGTGGACAGGCGCGCATCGGGGGGCTAATGCGCTAGTGCTGCTTTTACGGCAGGCGGGAAGATTTCTATTAGGCTGCCGTCTAATCGCAGCGAGACAGACGATTCATGATCGTGGTCGGTTGGGCCGCGATTAATGATGATGTATGGCACACCGCGTTGGGCGGCGAGCAGTGGGAAGGATGCAGCGGGATAGACCGAAAGAGTCGAGCCAAGCGCTACTACCAGGTCGCAACTGCGGGCGACTTCGGTCGCCTGCTGCAAGTTGGCGGTATTGAGATTTTGACCGAAGCTGATCGTAGCCGGCTTAAGAAAGCCGCCGCAATGACACAGCGGTGGTTTCCGATGAACGCGAAAAAATTCGTAATGAGGCTCCGGGTCTCCACGCCGTAAGCAGGTTTGGCATTCGACCAATGCGTTCGTTCCGTGGAGCTCGATCAAAGACTTGGTTCCGGCCAAGGAATGCAATCCGTCGATATTCTGGGTTACAACGGCCAGGACTTTCCCGGCCTTTTCCAAAGCGACGATGGCCTGGTGTACTTCGTTCGGTCTAGCTGCTCGGAACGCAGGCCAGGCCTCAAGTTTGTAGTCCCAATGTTCGATCCGAGCGCCTTCTGAACTCATGAAATCGTCATAATAGACTGGAGCCCTTTTCGTCCAGACACCGCCGGGTCCGCGAAAGTCGGGGATACCGCTGGCAGTGGATACGCCGGCGCCGGTGAAGATCATCACGCGACGAGCTTTCTGCAGGTGGTCTATTAGGTGGGGATTGGGCACAGTGCGTCTAATCGAGCGGTTTGGGGTGGCGCGAAAGTAATCAGTAAGTCAGTAATCAGTCATTTGCCCCAAGGAAAACAAAAACACCGAATCCCAAGGATTCCTCACGGCGATCCCAGGACTCTTAGCCTCTGATTACTGATCACTGACTTACTGCTTACTTCGCGCCACCTCCCGTCCGCTGCGCGCCCATCACCGGTGCGCTTGCAGCCATAGCCAGAGCCAGGCGGTGAGGAAAACAGGTGGTAAGAGCAATGGTGACGCGATACCGAGCCAACGGGTGAGACGACTCCCTTGAATTGCAGGGATGAAATCGCTGGGAGCGACGTGTTGAGAGTAGGTACGGCGCAGCCGGTGGAGCGCGATTGCGCCGGCGATGACGCTGGCGTAGATCAAGAGGTCGGATAGACAAGCGACCGCGGGGATAATGTTGAAAAGGAGATCCTGTTGTTTTGCCAACAGTTGATTGCGCGGGGTGGGTGTTCCGTTGGCGATGATGGCGTATCCGGTAAAGAAAAAGGATTGCGCCGCCATCAGCCATGATAGCCGCTGGACGATTAAGTTGTCCTCATGTTGGATTTGGTCACGGATTGTGCGGTACCAATCGAGAGGACTTAAAGAGTCGAGGGAAAGCATGTGATAGAAGCAGGAATGCCTTGTAACCCAAGACTCGGATTTTTTAACAGAAGATAACGAAGGCAACGAAGGTAAGAGTATATTTTTTCTACTGAGTCGTGCGAGAGGGGCTCAGTCCCTTCGTTAGCTTCGTTACTTTCTGTAAGATATTCTCTTAGGGGTGTGGACGGCGAATCTGGCCAGGGGACTACCTCGAAACCAATTGGCCGTGGTCTAGGCGCCATGGGACTTCGGTTTCTACGACGGAAGCGATCTCCGGGATAGTCAAATTGCGCAGGTGGGCATCCCAAATTCGAGCGCACTCGTCATCGCCGGTGCTCGCAATCAGGTTGTCTTTCGGGTCGAAAACCGCACAAAGGACCCGTTTTCGATGCAATTCCAGCGTCATCTGAATCTGATAGTTTTTCAGATCCCATACCCGAGCGCCTCCTTCATCGCTTGAGATCAAAAGGAGCGAGCCATCATGGCTAAACGTCAGGTAGTTCACCCGAGGGTTTTGGTTGCCCTGAACGCTTGGATTCTTGATGGTGGCTTGCGCCTTTCCCTCCTGCTGGTTCCACAGGATCGTGCCTTGTTGCAGTCCTGCAATCGCCAGGGAATGGCCGTCCGGACTGAACTGGGCGAAATTCAGCTCATCCTGGTCAGCAGAAGGTTGGACGGTTGAGATTAATGCTCCGGAGAGAGGGTCCCAGATTTTGACAGTACCGTCGAAACTGGCGGTCAACACTTGCAAACTATCCGGGCTAAATACCGCCGATTTCACCATGTCCTTATGCCCGACCAGCAATAAAAGGGGGCCACCTTTGCTGTTCCAAATTCGGGCAGTGGAATCGTCGCTCGCAGTCACGATCTTAGTTCCGTCTGCGCTGAATGCGGCATAGTTCACCCGGCCGGTGTGACCTTCCAACGTGGCGACGAGGGCGCCATCCAGGGTCCAAATCTTTGCCAGGCCGTTCCAGTACGCAACCAAAAGGCGATCCCCCTGAGGGCTGAAGGTGACGCTAGCGGCTCTTGAATTCTCTTTGCTGATGAGGCGTGAGCTGTGGTTCTTTAACGTCCAAAGTCTAAGCGCGCCATCCCAGCTCGTGGTGGCTAACGTGGATCCGTCCGGGCTAAATTGAGCGAAAGAGATCCAATGACTGCGCCGGTCTTGGTCATCTTTGCTTTCAACCTTGAGTACTTCGAGTTCCAAAGCCAGGGAACGCGAGGCCTGAAGCAACAAGTCCTCCAATATGGTGTCCTTTATGCTAATCTCCTGCTCGAGTTTATAGGCTTTAGCCAAGTAGACGGATGCTTGCAGCCGTTTTTCTTCCCGCAGTTTCTCTTTCCCTTCCTGAGTCAGTCTCTCAACCTGAGCGGAGATCAGTCCCCTGACTTTGAGTTGTTCTTCAATTCCAGCCAGGCCGATGAACGCTGCGCAAATGATGATAGTAAGCCCGACGAATAAGGCTAGCCGGCGTCGCTTTCGTCTCTGGTCTCTCTGTTTCAGCTCGTCATAGTCAACGCCGAGCAGGCCGGCAATCAGTTTGAGCTTCGCATTGGTTTTTCCGTCGGTACCGGTTCGAACATCCGCGGCGATTGGCTCTGTGGGAGTGGTTGTTAATTCGCCGGTATCATCTAATCGGAATCGGACGGCTTTAGGGAAACATGCCTCCGCTGTTGAGGCATTTGGGCAGCCGCTAACGATTAAACAGAGAACACGATCTTCGCCGTGGACGCTTTTGAAGTAGCGGATTTCTTCATTGACCCAACGTGAAGCCGCTGCGTTCGGGGAGCAGATGGCGATTAGGTATCGGGATCGTTCGAGGGAACCTTTGAGTTTGGCTCCAAGATCGGAAGAGACCGGTAACTCGTCGCGATCGCGGAAGATAGGAAAAAGCCGGCGCGGTATCTTGCCGTCGCGTGACGGCCTTCCGGCCAAAGCCCGAGGTATGATATATTGCTCGAGGCCGCGATGCAGCCACCGAGCGAAAATCGCATCCTTTGAACTGTAGCTGATAAAGCCCCAATACTGGGCGCTGGTAATCGGTCCGATGGGCTCGAAATTCGATGTCATACTTCATCGCCGTGGTTACAGCAGGCAGGGGCGTCACCCCAAAATAAGAGATGGGAAGGGGGCGAGATTATACTGCGGGCGGGTGTCGTGGCGTCGAGGGGACGACAATTTTGGTGGGGCGAGTGCCTGGCGAGCCGTGGTCTATCGCCTCAATCGTGCTGGAGAATGTGGCACGTCAGGGGCGGACGAGCGGAGCTCATCCCTACCGACGTCAAGAACGGTCCCACGGACGAACTCGTCCCTAACGGTCGTTCTCGGCCAAACGCCTTTAGTCCGGCGGATGTGCCCGGGGTTCGCGATCCTTAGTGCCGCCGCTGTTAGGCGAGGTCACGAACGGGCCTCCGGCGAGAGGCGCCTTGTCGCTGAAAGCGACGTCAGGCATCTCACTGGGCTTACCTTCCAGTGGGAAATCTTTCCTAAGCGGAAAGAACGGGTAGCCGTCCCACATCAGAATACGCCTTAAATCAGGATGATTCGCGAAACGGATCCCCATCATGTCAAAGATCTCCCGCTCATGCCAATTGGCGGTTTCCCACAGATGCGAAACGGTGGGGACCTCGAGATTATCCTCGGAGACCTTGGTCTTGAGTCGCAGATGGATCTTCTCTTCTAAAGAATAGAGCTCGTACACGACTTCGAACCGGGGCTCGTCTCCCATGTGGTCGACACTAGCAACGTCGACTAGGAAGTTAAAGCCGAGCTCGTCCCGGCAGGCCTTGCAGGTGGCCTCAATCTCTTCCAGCGGTACTACGAGAGCAATCTCATCCCGGAAGTCGGTTTGAGGGAACTGCGGGAAACGGGCTTTTACCTTTTGAGCGAGATCGGCGGAAGTCATGAAACGGTTTCCACTAGAGCTCGCCTTTGATCACCGAGCGCGCGCTCGTGTTCGATTTTATGTTGCAGTTTCATCAGACCATCGAGAAGAGCTTCCGGCCGGGGCGGGCAACCGCTGATATAAACGTCCACGGGTAAAAGATGGTCGATTCCCTGAAGAACCGCATAGCTCCGGTACATACCGCCGGAAGAAGCACAGGCGCCCATGGCGATCACCCATTTTGGTTCCGGCATTTGATCATAGATTCTTTTGACGGCCAGAGCCATTTTGTAGGTGACAGTGCCGGCGACAATCATAACGTCCGATTGCCTGGGTGAGAATCGCATGACCTCGGCTCCAAACCTGGCGATATCGAAGCGGGCCGACGCAGCGGCCATCAGTTCGATGGCGCAACAAGCCAACCCCATAGGCATCGGCCAAAGTGAGTTCTTGCGCATCCAATTGATACAGGCATCGACTCGCGAAAAGATGATGTTGCCTTCTATTTTGGAATCGTATGCGGCCGGCGCCGTTGTGACCATAAGATCACAGTATGATCGTGGTCATCAGGAGCAAGTGAAATATTTCACGAGAAGGGGAGGCGAAACGGCGAATTAGGCCCCCATTCGCCCCACCGCCGTGTCGCCCATTCGCCGTTTCGCCCTCCTCACTCTGTCCCCGCTTGTTTCTGTTTCTGGAGATCAACGAAGGTCTTCAAAGTGTCGGGGGCGGCGTCGGTCACTGCCCACATGGTCAGACCGTTGGCTGCCCAGCCGTATATGTTGAATCCTTCTTTTTGAAAGGCGGTATCGGGGAGCTGTGAGGACTCGGACTTGGGCCAAACGAACAGGTTAATATAGTGTTGGCGATGTTGAAAAACGACGGCCGCGATCTCTTGATTCCCAAGATAATCCAGCCTGCCACCGATCAATTTAAATCCTTGGTCGCTGAGGTCGTAAACCGGAGGCGAAAAGCTGAGTTTTCCGGCGAACCAAGGCTTCACCGTGTGTTGATCGGTTGAAACTACATCGATCAAATGATCGGGCAACAACGAGCGCATGTGATCGGACACCAGTTGGGCTGTCACCGTAGCGAGAAGGCTGTTGGACGATCGGTTTGCGGTTGGAAAGATATTGAAGCCAAACCAGAGAACCAAGACGGCGGCGGCTCCCGCCAAGCTGGGTAGCAGCCAATTGGGGATCTCGAATGCTGGCAAGCGCCACGTGCGCTGAGGCGCAGGACGGACTTGTTTCGATAATTCGGCCTGAATTTGACTACGAAGATCGCCCGCTGGTGTAAACCGCACTTCGGGCTTTTGGAGAGCCTCCCGCACGGCGAGGCGACCTGCATAAATTGCTTCGCATGTCGGGCATTGCTCGAGATGCTGTTGGATTTTCTGCGCCTCGGCTAATCCGAGCTCGTTATCGAAGAAGGGGTCAAGATGCTCGTGAAGTTCGTCGCAGGTCATACTAGATCTTTTTCCCTCATTTTTTTAAGTAAATCGGCGAGTTGTTGCCGGCCACGCGCCAGCCGCGACATGACGGTACCGATGGGGACCTGAGTTATCTCTGAGATCTCGCGATAGGAAAGTTCTTCCATCTCCCTTAGCACCAGAACTGTACGAAAGTCTTCTGGTAAACTGGCCAGAGCAGAACGCACGGCGGCAACGTCCGATTTCGCCTGCAGTTTGCTTTCTGGAGAATTGTAATCTGGAATATTTTCTAATTCCGCGTCCGAAGAATACACTTTTCGTTTTTTAAGGTGGTCGTAGCAAACATTGCGAACAATCCGGAGTAGCCACGCTCTGCCAGTTTCGCCGCGTACACCGCCGAAAAACTTAAAGGCACGCAGATACGCCTCTTGTACCATGTCTCGGGCGTCCGGTTCGTTCTGCACCAGCCAGCGCGCAAGATTATAGGCGTCGTTCATAAGCGGCAACATCTCGCCCTCAAAGCGCGTCAGCTTCTCCTCTTCATTCATCGGCACGCGACCGAGGCTATCATAATAGGAGTACCGCGAGTAGAAGGAATTTATTCCCAAAATCCGGTAGGGCGAGGCTCCTGAAATTACCGAGATCTAGCGCAGAGCGATGAAACTTGCCTCGCTTCTCAATCCGCAACGCCTAAACGCTGCCGACTTGTCCGACGTAGCCTTTGACTTAATCGTGTCGCTTGGAACACCAGGCGGCGGAGTCGGAGCCGTGGGTGGCGCGACACACGGCTCGGCAGGCGTACACTGGTTGCACGATGATGGATTCAGGAAGACAACCCTCCCTGCGAAACTCGACAGGTAGGAGGGAGCCTCGCCCTACCAGATTTTGGGAATAAACCGCGTCGCTAACCGGTATTGACGGGTAAATGGACGGCAATCAGCCGCTCCTTTGAAAACCTTGGGTAGAAAACTAACTATGTCAGACCATATTCACGAGAACTTGAACGACGACGGCGTCGATCGCCGCGGTTTTTTAAAATGCATGACCTGGGCCGGTACCGGCCTGGTATTTACCATGACCGCAGGGATCGCCAGATCGCGTATGCTGTTAGCGGCTGCTTCTGATCAAGGCGCGGCTGCGGGCACGGATTTTACCTTTGTCCAAATCAGTGACAGCCATATCGGCTTTAACAAAGACGCGAATAACAACGTTATCGGGACTCTGCAGGAAGCGATTAACCGCATAAAGGCACTGCCCAATAAGCCGGATTTGATTATCCATACTGGCGATCTAACCCATCTGGCAGAGGCCGATGAATTCGATACCGTTGATCAGGCTTTGAAGGGCACCGGGATCAGCGACATCTTTTATGTTCCAGGGGAACACGACGTTCTCAACGATAACGGAGAACAATATCGGAACCGGTTCGCGAAGGGCACGAATGGTGATGGTTGGTACAGTTTCACGCACCGCGGCGTTCATTTTGTTGGTCTAGTCAACGTGATGGGTAAATCCGAGGCTGCGCTCGGCTCGTTAGGACAGGATCAACTCACTTGGCTGGATAAGGACTTAGGCGGTCTGTCGGCTTCCACACCAATTATCGTGTTTGCTCATGTGCCGCTCTGGGAAGTTTACCCGCAATGGGGTTGGGGAACTCAAGATGGAGCGCAGGCTTTGGCGTTATTGAAGAGATTCGGTTCGGTGTCGGTACTCAACGGTCACATTCACCAGATTGTTCAAAAGGTTGAAGGAAACATTAGTTTCCACACCGCGATGTCGACGGCGTTCCCGCAGCCGGCACCTGGTACAGCACCTAAGCCAGGTCCGATGAAGGTTCCGGCAGACCAACTCAGAAAGGTCTTGGGTATTACCACAGTAAACTACGTCGAGACTCCGCATTCTTTAGCGGTCATCGATAAGCCGTTGATCGGATAGTAGGGAGAGGGACCAAGCGAGAGCGAACCGGAACCCCGACAGCGCTGCCAACGGAGGCGCTAGGGCGCAACGTTTGTCTTTAAAAAATGGAACTATTTCTTGGGGCTAACATTTGGGAAATGATGCATGGGGGTAGTACCCACTTGCCGATCGCGCTGATGTTGGTGTCGGCTGTTTTTGATGCCTTAGGGGGTGTGATTAGATCAGATCGAGTGAAAGATCGGCTTCACGCAGCCGGTCTCTTTACTTTGATCGCCGGGACGTTAGGGGCCTTCCCGGCGGTGTTATCCGGGTTGATTTTAGCGCGTTGGGAGATTGGAGGAACCGGAGCCCTTTTTTGGCATCACGTCTTCCTTTGGCCGGCATTCGCTTTGCTAATCGCGCTGTCTATCTGGAGACTGATTGTCCGGGGAAGCCGCTCGAGAACCGGCTTCTTGATCTATCTGTTGGCGGCTTTTGCGGCGGCCTTCCTGGTGAGCGCAGCTGGGTTCTGGGGCGGCGAAATTCTGCTGGGAGGGTCATGAAACGAGTTTTATTCGAGTTTGTCGCTGGCGGCTTAGCTTTGGTAGTCGCTTCTGTCGTGGTCGGCGGCACATTGGGTTCGGCGACTCTGGTGCGTGCAGCGATTGAGAAAGCGAGAAGCGAGTCTGCCACCAGCGGAAACGCGTCTCAGCTCTCACCGATCGTGGCGCACGGGCAGAAGCTGTTTGCGGTTAATTGTTCCCATTGTCACGCCGACGACGCCACTGGCGACGAAGGACCTGATCTGCATGGACTGACTAAGTCCGATGAACGAATCAAGACGATCATCACGAACGGTATCAAAGGTGAGATGCCATCCTTTGGCAAAAAACTGCAGGAAGCGGACAAGGAGGCGTTGGTAGGGTTTTTGCGGTCTTTGAAGTAATCATTCTTGGTAGGGCGAGGCTCCCGAAGAACCTAAGAGATTGCGCAGGGAAAATGATTTTGCTGAACCCAACGTGGGCAAGAACTTTCCGCGTGCCGAGCCTTGGGTCGCGCCACCCACGGCTCCGACTCCGCCGCCTGGTGTTCCAAGCGACACGATTAAGTCAAAGGCTACGTCGGACAAGTCGGCAACGTTTAGGTGTGGCGCGCTAATAGGCTTAGTACGTCTGGTCGCGCTGGGCTAGGCCCTGGGCGGATCCGGAGCCTCGCCCTACCATTGGTTCCGTAGTAAACCAAAACCCCACAGCGGCAACCAGTATGATCGCGAGAGCAATGGCTGGGGTTAGCACCGGAGGAATATCCAGCAGCGTGGGTAAACCGCCGAGAGCGACGGCTAGACCAAGGACCAGGCCCGTAGCAGTGGCGGGACGAGTTGGTAGGAGACGCGTCATCGCGGCCATTGAGCAGGGGATACTGGATTGAAGCAGGGCGACGCCAGGCAAAAGAAGCGCGAGTTTCTTCCCGGCGAAAGCCAGCAGCGGTGCTGCTATTAAAAGCGTAAGCAATGTCCACCGGCGGTAACCAAGACGTTCAGCAGCGAACCCACCCACGAGCTTTCCGATACCAGCGGCAACGCCCAAGGCAACTAACGCCGTGATCTGTCCCGAGCTGGCCAACTGAAAACTAGTCCAGAGCAGAGAACGCAAGGCTACCGCCGTCAGTAGCCCGATCATGATCCAGTCATGAGACTCGAAGATGGGTTCTTTTGGTGAGTTGGAGAGAGAGGTCTGACGGGGGGGCAAAGGCCACGCGTGGATCAGCAGGATTAAAGCGAGCAAAGAAACGAGGAAAGGGAGATACAGATAGTGTCCGCTCACTGCGATTGCTCCCCCGATAGCGAGACCGACTACTCCTGGCGCTGCGAAAAGTCCGGCTGCATCCGAACGACCGCCGCATGATCGCAAGGTCAAAGCACCGGCACCGACGTGAAAGGCTGCAGACCCGAGGCCAGCCATAAGAACCGCGATTTCACCAAATCCCATTCCACGACTGATCAGGCTAGCTGCCAAAAGGGCCATACCACCGGAAGCAAAAATTCGAGGTGACCTGACACCGTCGGCGAAGTAGCCGATCAGGGGTTGAGCACCAAACCCAAGCGCATTGTAGATAAGAACCAGGAGCGTTATCTGGGTGGCCGGTGCGTCGGCTGCCAAACTGCCTAATAGCAGGCCCGCTGCTCCGTCGGACACACCGTGAGCGAGTCCGAGAACCGAAGGTAGGCGGTAGGAAGATAAGGTCTTAGCGTTCATTCAATTGCGAGTCGATGGAGACGGGGTTGGAGAATATGAGGAAGGCGCCGCGTGTGGCCCGGCGCGTGGGTATCGGCGCGGCTGAGGATATAGGTTAGAACTGAAAATAAGGATCATCGGGACGAGGAAAGCGTAAGAGAAGATATTGGCTAGCAGCGAGTTCAAGGTAACCCGAGAGAACGAGACGGACAGCCGGAGCACCTTCAGCTCGATTGTCTCCACGATGACGGTCAGCAAAAAAGCTCCAATGAACAACCCTGGCACGGGAATCTGATAAAATTGTTCGACCTTAAATAAAATGAGCAGGACCGTTCCAATCAAAGAAGTGACCAGGTTGATGATGAACGCGTGTCCAAAAGCGATTTTCCAAGATCCCCACCGAAGAAGGCGAAGAACGGTGCCTTCAATAAGGACGATCATGGCGAGGCATAGGATAGAGCAGACAAAATAGCCGGGCTGACCGAAGGAGATAGGGTTAGCGATATCTGCAAGCATCGGACTCATTGGCATCAAACAAGGAGATGCTGGAAAAGTCGAGATGTACCGCGGGGGTGAGAAGTGAAAGGTGAAAGGTGAAAGGTGATTGGTCGTTCCCAGCTTGCCAGACGTAGCCTTCCGGCTTGCCCGACGAAGCTCCCGGCTTGCCTGACGCAGCTCTCGGCTTGCCTGACGTAGCCTCTTCGGAGTCTAAACGACGAGGCGAAGTCGGGAGTCAAACGACGAGGCGAAGTCTGGCGCGATCTGGGAGATGACTTACGACCTGTCCCCCGGTCACTTTTCACTTAGCGTTCATTCAATTGTGAGTCGATGGCGACGGGCTTGGAGAATATATGGGAGGCACCCAATGTCGCGCGGGCAATTCGTAGCCGAGCACTGGCGGATATAAGTTAAAATAGATCATCGCGCCGAGGAAAGCGTAAGAGAAGATATTGGCTACCAGCGAGTTCGCGGTAACCCGAGAGAACGAGACGGACAGCCGGAGTACCTTTAGCTCGATTGTTTCCAAGACGACGGTCAGCAAAAAAGCTCCGATGAACCACGCTGCCAGCGGAATCTGGCTTTGTCCGTCCTTAAATGAAATGAGCAGGCCCGTTCCAATCAAAGAAGTGACCAGGTTGATGATGAACGCGTGCACAAAAGCGATTTTCCAAGATCCCCACCGAAGAAGGCGAAGAACGGTGCCCTCAATAAGAACGATCATGGCGAAGCCCAGGAGAGAGTAGAAAAAAAGAGCAGGCTGACCGAGGTAGATTGGCGAAGCGATATCAGCAAGTATTGAACTCGTTAGCATCAAATAAGGAGATGCTGGAAAAGGCCGAGATGTACCGCTGGGGTGAGAGGGCGTGAGGGGTGAAAGGTGATTGGTGATTGGTGATTCCCGCCTTGCCAGACGTAGCTCCCGGCCTGCCCGACGAAGCTCCCGGATTTATAACGATGAGGCGAAGTTGGGAGTATCGAACGACGAGGCGAAGTCTGGCGATCCCAGCGTTATTCTTGCGGGCGCGATCTGGGACATGACTTACGACCTGTCACCTGTCACCTGTCACCTTTCACTTTTCACCTTTCACGTTTGCGCTTCTGGATTCTCTGTTCGCCTCCTGTATAGTGCGCCCTCTGCATGGGAAGACTTTCGACTCGGAATTTCTGTATTATTGCTCACATCGATCACGGTAAGACGACGCTTTCTGACCGGCTGCTCGAGTCTACTGGCACGATCGCCGATAGGGATAAGCAGGATCAGTTGCTGGACTCGATGGATCTCGAACGGGAACGCGGCATTACCATCAAGGCGCATCCGGTCACCATGAATTATTCGGCCAAGGATGGTCAGACGTATCGGCTGAACCTGTTGGATACGCCCGGGCACGTCGATTTCTCGTACGAGGTATCGCGAAGTTTAGCGGCTTGTGAGGGAGCAATCCTGGTAGTGGACGCCGCTCAAGGGGTCGAAGCGCAGACGGTTGCGAACGTGCATCTCGCGCTGAAACAAGGGCTGACCATTGTACCGGTCATTAATAAGATCGATCTGCCCAATGCGGATATCCCGACGGTCCGGAAACAGCTTGAAGAAATCTTGGCTATCCCGGCCGATGAAGCCATTCTGGCCAGCGCTAAGACAGGGCTGGGTATCGAAGAGATTCTCGAAGCCATCGTGGCGCGAATTCCGGCTCCTCCGGCCTCGCCGGACCAAAAACTGCGTACGTTGATCTTTGACTCGGTATTCGACATCTACCGCGGGGTGGTTTCCTACTCCCGAGTGTTCTCCGGAGCGATGGCTCCAGGTCAGGCGGTGCGATTGATGACCACTGGCAATAGCTACGAAATCAAAGAGGTCGGGATCTTTACTCCGAAACCGTTAGCCCGGGAAAGGCTCGAGGAGGGCGATGTCGGCTATTTCATCGCCAATATTAAGTCGACGGCAGAAATCAAAATCGGCGACACCTTGACAGAACAGCGCAACCCGGCACCTGAACCGTTGCCTGGCTTCCAAGAGATTCATCCCATGGTGTTCAGCGGGATCTACCCGATCAACACAGCAGATTTCGAGCATCTCAAGACCGCGATGGGGAAACTGCAGATCAATGATTCGGCCTTTGTCTATCAAGCGGAAAATTCCGTCGCGCTGGGATTCGGCTTTCGGTGCGGATTTCTTGGGTTGTTGCACATGGAGATCGTACAGGAGCGGTTGCGCCGGGAATTCGATATGGACATTATCGCGACTTACCCGAGCGTGGTTTACGAGGTCGTGCAGACCAACGGCGAGAAGGTCGAAGTCGATAACCCGGCCCATTTGCCGGATCCGAGCGTGATCGCCGAAATCAGGGAACCGGTTGTCGAATGTTTCGTGATGTGTCCGAACGAGAACATCGGAGATATGATGCAGCTGATCATGGAGAAAAGGGGCGAGGTCCAAAGCACCGAGTCGCTGGACACGCGCCGGGTGATGTTGACAGCGGTCATGCCGTTAAACGAGATTTTGGTCGATTTTAACGACAAGCTGAAATCAGTGACCCATGGTTACGGATCGATGGACTACGAGTACGCCGGCTATCGGGTTGCCGAACTGGTGAAACTTGACATGCTGGTGAACGCCGAACCGGTGGATGCATTTTCTAGTATTGTTCACCGGGACAAGGCCGAAAGCCGGGGCAGGTTACTCGCAGCCAAGCTCAAGGAAGTGATCCCTCAACAGCTTTTCCAAGTATCGATCCAGGCCGCCATCGGTGGAAAAATCGTCGCGCGCGAGAATGTCTCTGCTCTCCGAAAAAATGTGACCGCAAAATGTTACGGCGGCGATATCACGCGAAAGCGGAAGCTCTTGGAGAAACAAAAAGAGGGCAAGAAACGAATGAAATCGATCGGTAAAGTGAATATTCCCCAGGAAGCCTTTATTGAAGTTCTGAAAACCAGTTAAAACCGTGTTAACACCGAGATACGTCCAGGATTCCGAGACATTAATCAAAGCGGCAAAACGAATACTCAATTATCGGAAAGACGTTGCTGCCCCTGATCAGCTGGTGGCGGCTCGCGCCGGGATTGCCAGAGTACGCGATGCGATAAAACAAAGATCTGCTCCGGCGGTCAAAGATGCCGAGAAACCGTTGGTGGAAGTTCTAACTAAAATTGATCCGCCTCGGCCTAACAGCTGGATCCGGGACAACGTCGAACTGATTGTCGTAGTGGTAGCAATTGCTCTCGGGCTGCGGGCGTTTTATTTGCAGCCTTTCAAAATCCCGACGGGGTCGATGCAGCCCACCTTGAGCGGCATCATCGCCAAGCCGATCGACGGGCCGGCTCCCAATCTTTTGGTGCAGGCTTTTCAATTTGTGGCTCTAGGGCGTACGTATGCGGATGTGGTTTCCGAGGAGGATAACGATAGTGTCGTCGATATCAGCGCCGTAAAACTAAGGTTGTTGTGGGATGGATCTTTGATCCGGATGTCTTCCGGGCGGGCATATACGGTCGGGATCGCCCCGGATATATTGAGGTATCAGCTTGGGGTCTTCCCTTCGTTTTCCGAAGCGAACTCGCCGTTCGGCAAGAAGTATCGGAAGGGAGAGCCGATTGTGCGTGGCTATGCGGATCTTGGCGATCAGGTCTTCGTGGATAAGATGAGCTACAACTTCATGCATCCTCATCGAGGTGACATTTTTGTGTTTAAAACGAACGGCTTGCCGATGGAAAGGCCCGGCGGTCCCAGCGAACACTTTATTAAGCGCTTGGCGGGGGTTCCAGGTGACACCCTAAGGATTGCTGAACCCGATCTTTTCATTAACGGTCAACCGGCGGACGACTTCGTCTTTAAGAGAGTAGAATCCAGACAGAACGGGTACACCGGGTATACTAACCAGCAGCTGCCCCAGCCCATGCGGTACCTGGGGACGCCGAATGATACGGTGACAATTCCGCCGTACTCGTACTTTGCCCTGGGCGACAACAGCGCCAACAGCCTCGACAGCCGGTATTGGGGTTTTGTGCCGGCCGACAACGTCGTAGGTCGCGGCCTTTTTGTTTATTGGCCGTTCACCAGCCATTGGGGAATTCCGCGGTAGCGGGCTGCAGGGCTTCGTTCTCGTTCTCGTGGTCGTCCTCGTCCTCGAATCTGGCCAAGCGGAGTGATGGAGTGATGTCGCCGTGCTAAGTGCACCGAGTTGTGTCCCGGAGGGACTAGATGAAGGTAGCCTGGCACGAAGTGCCTGGAAAATCGGCGGATACGATCCGTCCCGCGAGGGAACGGTGTGGGTGCGGTTAACACTAATCGTTCATTGTCCAAGGTAAAATGACCTCATTGCCCACCGATTGTATCGTACCTACGGCACGGAATCATTTTTGCAGAGGCAACGCACGATGGGGTGGCGGCCCCTGTCGGCCTCGCAAGCGAGGCAACGCTCCACGATGGGCCCCCCGAAATTCTGAGTTGTGTTTACTACAAAAAAGCTGCCTAAATCTAGCGTATGGACTTGGTAGACATTTTAGTCGACCTCGGCAGGCAGATAGGAACTCATCCAGACAAAGTAGTCGTACTCGACGAGGGCTTTGTAGCCGGCAAAGTGGACGGGCATATGGTTATCAGTCGTCCCGGAGCCCGCTTAGGGAGCTTGGATCGCGGCGACCTGATTCATTTCAACCCGGCTCCTTTGCTCGAGTTGTTGAGAGCGGACCAGCCTAGACGTCTGGCAGAAGAGGAAGCGCTGTTGGCTTCCCGGTTGCAAGAGGAAGCGCTGATGCCCAGCGCTGAGGCCTACCTAGTCACAGACTTATTTGAGCGGTGCGGGAGCCGCATGATCGTGCAAGTGCAGCCGGTGGTGATCAACCAAATTCTGGCTTCTCCGCGGGCCAGGCAGTTTGCCGACCGCCGGATTACGTTGAGCGAGGTGTTCAGCTGCGGACTCGCGACTACTTTAGTTCCTTATGCCGACCCGGGAACCGCGCTGGCGAAAGAGGTGCGGACCAAAGTCAACCTCTGGCGAGATCGCGCTCGAACCGATCCCAAGGTAATCCTGCTCCAAAACAATGGGATGATTGTGATGGGCGATTCTCCTGAGGAAATCGTGGAAAACATCGAAAAAATGGTTCGCGCAGCTGAGGTATTCGTCGGTGCCAGCTTGCTCGGAGGACCTCAATTCCTCACCGTGGCGAATATTGGCCGAGCGACTGAATACCGGCGCGGCCCCGACATAAGCGGAACCAATCAAGCAACCGCGCCTCAAGCTGTGTCGAGTGAGCTGGCCAATTCCTGAACTGACAGGAATCGATTGGACTCACGCCGCGATCGAGGCCGGCGCCGGGGTACTCGGTTACTTGCTGTTGATTTTGTGCAACCCGGTCGCCCGGTTTTTCCGGGATGGACTGGCCATCGTGAACCGGCATCCGCGCATTTGGATCTGGTTGACGGTATTAGGTTGTTCCTACTCCATGTTTCACGCGGTGATCGCTTGGCGGTTGGGCGAGTTTCATCTGTCGCTTTACGACCTGGTTAACTGGCCGGCCGCTCGCTCTGTGGATTTAAACTCGGCGGCTCAACGGTGTTGGCTACCAGCGTTGGAGCTGTTGTCCGGTCTGTTCAATCAGGTGGTCGTGAGTTTTCCTGCCTCGAGTTTAGCTGCACTTTTATTTTTAACGAACTGGGGCGGCTCTCATTTTAACTTGATCGCAGAAGCCCGAGTGCGGCTGGGAATTTGGTGGATGCCCGTTTACTTGGGAGTCGTGATCTGTGCTTTCGGGGCAGTGGCTAAGCCGCTTTTCGCGATCTGGATTCATTGGCTGAACCAGTTCGCTGACGGCCTGTTTCTCTTGCGAGTGGGTGCGGTGTTGGATTGGCTCTCTTTCCAGTTCGAATACCTGTTCGGGCTAGTAGTTCAGATCTATTTGATCCTGTTGGCTTTTGTCTGGATTAGAGGCATCAAGTCGGATCCCGAACGAGTATTTGCGCTTGCGCTCCGGCGGACCCCGCACGTTGCGAAATGGGCGGGATTAATGCTTTTGATCAGCGCCCTATTCATTCATCTGCCGCTCTTGATCAGCTATCTCTGGATCGGACAATTCACCGATTTCACGAGCGCGACGGTGGAGTATGTCGATCAGACCGTTCGTCCTTTGTTTGCGATGGTCTTGATCTTTTTTTGCTCGGTACAGATCACCTTGGTGTTGCATAACCAGACGTTGCAAAAGGCATTGCAAGAGCACGCCAACCTGATGCGAACGAGTTGGTATCGCATCCTTTGGTTTGTCATTGTGGCCGGTATCCACCTCTTTGCTGTCTGTTGGGTTGGCGAGGCAGCTTTAGCGTGCTATCCCGTTATGTCGGTCCCGAACGTGCTGGCATCCCTGCTAGTGAGTTTCGCTAAAGCGGTGGTAGCGGCGTGGCTTCTGACTAGCTGGGTTTGCCTTTATCGAGATGCCCGCCGTCCGCGGAAAGAAATCAGGTTTTGAGAAAGAAACGTTCCTTTGGTAAACCCTGAGCCAGAAGATATTTTGGTGGCGAACCAAATCAGTTGGCGCGGTCCGAGTGATTCCGGAGTTCAGGTCCACCCGATCAGCCACCGCTTTCAGCGTTCGTCGTTTTACATTTTGGAAAGCGGCGATGATCAAGCCAAACGTGGTTGGTTGCGTCTCTTTGGCCTACTGGACGAACCGGCCTGTGGAGAGATCTTGCTGGAAGGAAGACGCGTCACAGGGTTGGACGCCGAAGAGCTGGGAGAGATCCGAAACCGCAAGTTCGGTTTTCTCTTTGCGGCGCCTTTTCTGTTGCCGTCTTTTACAGTGTTAGAGAACGTTGCGATGCCGCTATTCAAGATAGCGCAGGTCGACGCCCGAGAAGCTAAGAGCATCACCGAAACGATTCTTGATCTGGTGGGAATCTCGGAACTGGTCGAGGTGGCGGCTTCCAGGCTATCACCCTTGCAGCAACAGCTCACGGCACTAGCCCGAGCGATCGTACATCATCCTCGGTTACTCATCATCGAGGAGCTGGGGTTGGGGCTGGACGCGGAACCAGCTCTCCGGGTGTTCGACGTGGCCCGCCGGATACCCGAGCGGCTCGGGACCACCGTGATCGCAACGCTTTCAGCGGGGATTGACTTCGCCAGCGGGGATGTCGTACTCGAAATAGGCGCGGCTGGAATCCGGGAAGTTCGGAAGGAGCCGAAAACATGAGTGAAGCAGAGAACATAACGCGGAGGAGTGGATCGAACCTGGCTTTTGCATTCTTCTGCCTCCCGAAGGAGAAACGCCGGGACATCTCAACTTTTTACGCATTCTGCCGGCACGTGGATGACATCGCTGACGATCCAGGTCTCCCAACCGAAGATCGTCGGGCGCGGCTGGAAGGCTGGAGGTCGTGGATCCGGCGGTCGAGTCCGGGAGAACCGGAGTTTGCCGGCGAAGTTCGGCAGTTGATTAAGAAATATTCTCTCAAAGTATTGCACTTTGAAGATATTCTTAATGGCGTGGAGATGGATCTGCAGCAGGTCCGGTTCCCGACGTTTGCGGAGCTCTCGGAATATTGTTATCGGGTGGCCAGCGCGGTCGGGCTGATTAGTATCGAGATCTTTGGCTATAAAAATGCACACTGCCGGGATTACGCCTATTACTTGGGCTTGGCTTTGCAGCTAACCAACATTATCCGGGACGTAGGCTCGGATCTAGCCAACGGTAACCGCGTATACCTGCCGCTTGATGAAATGGCCCGATATAATTATCCTGAGGAAGAATTGGTTCAGCGGAAGTACGATGATCGGTTTATCGCTTTGATGCAGTTCCAGGCGGGACGAGCCCATGCCTACTTCCAAAGAGCCATCGAAAGCCTGCCATCCGAGGATCGCAGGTCGATGAAGGCGGCTGAATTGATGCGGGAAGTGTATTTCAAGCTGCTCACGCGCATCGAAAAGGACCGTTTCCAGGTATTTAAGAAGAAGTACCGCCTAAGCCGGCCGGAAAAACTTTGGATTATTTCTCGGCATTTTGCCACAAATCTGACATAGTAGGGTTTGTCTTTAGCAGGAATCAGGTCTGCAACCTGCTGCTAGGGAGTCTGCGGAGTCCTTATATGACGAAAATGATCTATCTGGGGGCCGTCGTTCTAGCGGTTCTCGGGTTCGCCTCTTCAGAGGCTTTTGGGCAGACAAATGGCAGTCTGTCATCGGCTGCAGGCATCGCTCCGATCGGTGTCAGTAGCAGTTTGGTAGGAAATGCTCTCGGCTACACGGTTCACCTTGCCGGGAAGGATATCATCTACTTGTGGGAAGGTAACACGCTTCCGATAGCGGTTCGTACAAACGACCGCGATATCGTGATTAGCCCCTATGCCCCCCATAACCGAGTTATTGTCCGCGGGATCAAGTCAGGAGATTTGGTAATGGATCCCTCGGTCATGAAAGCGTTTGTTCGGCCTTAAAGCTTAAGAAGAAGCTCTTTAACAAACAGAATTGCGCCGGTGTAGAGCAGGGCGCCGGCGGACCCTGGCCTTGAATGGCGCAGTGGTGGCGCGATCGGTCATGCGACCGACCGCACGTGGGAATTCACTCTCGCGTTCTCCGCAGAACGATTTTTTGTCAGAGGTTCTGGGGCGTATTATTTCTTGAGGTTTGCCAGCGCCGGGACGGTTGACAGTAAGTTGTTAACCGTGTCTTCTCCGGCCACTTTCTTGGCCTCACCGATAAAGTTTTCTACAAATGAAGGGATTTGCTCGGTCTGAACTCCGGCGTTTTCGAGACCCGCCACAACCTTACCAATATCGGCAGCTTGCCCTCCAAACAGCGAGCTGACACCACCAATAAGATTACCTATAAGATTGCCACCTCCGCCACCGTCGGGCGTTGGCGCATTCGCAAGTTCACTTGCACCCGGAATCTGGTTTAGAAGAGCTCCTAATTCGCTTCCTCCTGCTTTCTGCTTGAGGAAGTTTAATAATACTGCCAATCCCGAACGAACGGTAGCCTCGGGGATCCCAAGTTTTTGCGCAATGGCTGTTATTATTTGGTCCATAGTGGCTGTGATGCTGTTAAGATCTGTCAACTGACAGGTGTTCGGTAGGGTATGAGAGACGGTTCAGTCACTGCAAGACATCTCTTCGGTTAACAGCGTGGGGCCGACGCCTGGAGGGGAGCCGCTTTCGTAGCCTGGCAGCTCTATCGGTTAGCAGCAGGCGGCTCCCGGGAACGTCTCTAGGTGCGGCAGTTCTATGGGTCGTGGTATCCCCACAACAGAATAAACGCGATGGGCAAAACATTGCGCTGAGTCGTTCCCGGGAGCCGCCTGCTAGCAACCGATAGAGCTGCCATGTTATAAAGCGGCTTCCCTCCAGGTCTTGGGCATGCGACGCCCTGTTCCTTAGAAGGACGATTACGACTAATTGGTGCCGGAAGGCGGGCTCCACGTGACCTCGACCTATCAGGCTGATCCGAGCGATTTCAGAACTCCGTTCCCGGCGATCCCCGCCGATCCCGGCGTTACGATGGGTTAGGGGCTGTGCGGCGGGCTTGTAGGCGGCGAAGGAGGAGGGGTACGCCGGCGCCCAAGAGGATCAAAGCGCCGATGACGCAGCGTTCCCAGTAAGAGGAGATACCAATCAGAACTAGGGAATTATTGATGATGGTGACGAGGAATACGCCGAGGATGGTGCCAAATACGGTCCCGTGGCCGCCGGTGATCCGGGTGCCTCCGAGGACGACAGCAGCGATTACGTTGAGCTCGCTGCCCACTAAGTCGAATGGATTGGCCACCCGCGCCTGAGAACCGTGGACGATACCAGTGACGCCGGCCATGACGCCGATGAGGACGTAAATTAGGAACTTCGTGCGAGCGACGGGTATCCCTAAGCGGCTACAGGCGATTTCGCTGCCACCGATCGCATAGATGTAGCGGCCGAAGGCAGTGAATCGTACCAGCAGAGCAACTAGCACAATGGCGGCGATCAAGAAAAGAGAGGTGGCAGGTAGACTGAAGAGACTGCCGTCTGCCAAGCGTCCCCGATAGAGATAAGCTCTGGAGAGGTCCAGCATGGAGTCGGGGATATCGGTGATATGTTTGGTACCGAGGAAGGTTAGCAGAAAGCCGTGGAAGAAGCTCAATGTCCCCAGAGTTACAATCAAGGTTGGTAACCGGAACACGGCGATTAAGAGGCCGTTGATTGAACCTAAGATCGCGCCGATGACTGCCGCTACTAAGCAGATCGGAAGGAGCGGCGCATGCGGATTGGTTAGGACGAAGAATTTCACGCTGCCGTACATGGCGGTTGCTGCGATAGCGGTAAACGAGACATCGATCCCGCCTGATAATAACGCCACGTAAACAGCAAGAGCGAAAATGCCGGTGGTAATGCTATCGCGGACCAGGTCCAAAAGATTGGCGGCACTTAAGAAGACCGGATTTAGTAAGCCGATCGCGGCACACAACAGGAGCGTTGTCATTAGGATGACGCCTTCTGAAGTGCGGAGATAGTGGGTTAGCCAGCGCATCTAAGGTTTGCTCAAGGGGATAGAATGATTCTCGTTGTCGGCGCGTTCATGGAGCTATCCCTGTCGTCCTCGTTCTCGTCGTCGTCCTCGTCCTCGATAAGGCAGGGCCAGACGGTCTGGCGTGATCGATGACTAAACCAAGGCGATTGGACGACGAATCGGGTTGGATAATCAGGTGCGTCGGTCGCGCCATACAAAATCGAGGACGAGGACGACGACGACGACGATAAAGATGGGCCAGCACGGCGTCCTGGGTCATGATTCCAGAGTAACCTCCTGCACCAGAGTATCGAGATTCAGCGTATCAACGGGGTGTTGGTGAGAGACACGTCCATTGGCCATTACGATCACCCGATGGCAAATACTAAGCACTTCCGGTAGATCGTCGGAAACAACGATAATGGCGGTTCCACGCCGGGCTAGTTCCGCGATCAGAAGATGGATATCGCGTTTAGAACCGACATCTACGCCTATGGTTGGCCCGTTAAGAATTAGCACTTTCGGCTCTAGATCGAGATAGCGCGCGATCAAAACGCGTTGTTGGTTCCCGCCGGACAACGTCTGCACGGGGGCATTGCCGTCCTGCGCTTTGATGTTGAGTTGTTTAATATAACCTTGGCCGTCCTCGCGGATTCGGCGGAAATCCAGTAAACCGCCCCGAGTCCTCCGCCAAAGGTTGCCAATTAAAATGTTGTCGTAGATCTCTTGTTCCAGGAACAACCCTTCATTGAGCCGGTCTTCCGGGATGTAGCCGATGCCAAGACCTTGAGCTGCCAACACGGTTCGCGGTGAAATGGATTTACCTGCGAGCGAAATCCGTCCACTAGCCGGTGGCGTTTTCCCGGAAAGACTAACCGCGAGCTCGCTTCGGCCGGAGCCGAGCAACCCGGTGAGTCCGAGGATTTCGCCGGCTTTGACCTCAAAAGTTACATCGTAGAACAGCGGCGGTAACGTCAACGATTCAACCCGGAGAAGCGGCGGAGTGGTGGGATCCGGCGCCGGAGGTTGCAATCGTTCCACGAGAATTTGGCGGCCCGTGATCGCCTGGCTGAGATCGGCGGTGGAAAAATTTGTGATTGGCCCGGTAGCAACAACCTGGCCGTTCCGCAGCACGGTCACTTCATCGCAAATTTCATAAATCTCTTCGAGTTTATGAGTAACGAAAATAAAGCTGACACCTTTTTGGCTGACGGATCGGACGATCTTGAATAGTGCCTTGACCTCGCGGCGAGTGAGCGCGGAGGTGGGTTCATCCATGATAATAATCTTTGATCGGTTTCGCAGAGCCCGAGCGATCGCCACCAACTGTTGATTAGCAATGGGTAAATCTTCCACCAAGGTCTCCAGAGGAATATCGACGGCCATCTGGGTCAATGTCTCCTGCGCGTCCAGTTTCATTTGGCGGAAGTTGGCGAACTTCCGGCTCCGAGAGACGCTGTCCAGGAAAGTGATATTCTCGAAGACAGTGAGGTTGGGTAGAAGCGAAAAGTCCTGGTAAATGACGCTCAGCCCCAGGCCGATGCGTTTGAGCGCGTTCTCATGGGTCGCATCATGACCGTCGATGATCACTTCGCCGCCATCGGCGCTCAGAGTACCGGAAATGATCTTGATCAACGTCGATTTCCCGGAGCCATTCTCGCCGGCTAAACAATGCACAGAAGCCGCTCCAACGGAGAGCGTGACATCCTGTAGCACCGGGACTCGGACGTAGGTCTTAGAGACGTTTTGAGCGAGAAGCGAAGCCACAGGGGTGCGGGTGAAAGGTGAAAAGTGAGAGGTGAGAGGTGAAAAGACGAACCGCGAATGGATACGAACAGACGCGAATTAATCTATTTTTAAATTCGTGTTCGTTGGCGTCCATTCGCGGTTGTTTCGTAGTCTTTGATAGGTATCCAACAAAAGACCGGCTGAAAAGCCGGTCTTAAGTACGTTCGCAGGAAAGATCCGCGGTTAGAAGTCGAACTTGTCCATATTCTCTTTGGTACAATCGGTCCAGCCGCTGCCGTAAATAACCTTGTCGTTCACCAGGCGGATCTTGTTATAGCCAGTTACACCAAGGTCCATGCCGTCAGTGACCTTTTGACCGTTCAGTACCATGACCGCCACTTTGTTCATGAGGTAACCGGCATCTGCGGAGTCCCAGAAAGAGATCACGCTAACCGCACCGGTCGGGAGATACTTCTTAACCAAGGATGGTACGCCGGTGCCAGCGACGAACACCTTACCTTGAAGTCCGGCTTCTTCTACGGCTAGACCGCAACCCGGAGCATCCGTCGAGGCGCTTCCTTGAAAACCACGCAGGTTAGGGTGAGAACGAAGCAGTTCCTTGGCCTTCGCGTAGGAAACCTGTTGGTCATCGTTGGTCTCGACCTTGTCGACCGCCAGTTTCATCTTCGGATATTTCTTGCGCTGCAAAGCGATCGCGGCGTCTGCCCATTGGTTGTGGGTTTTAGAGGTCAGGCTGCCCACCATGACTACATACTCGCCTTCATAATTCATGAGTTTGGCCAGGTTCTCCATGATGTGTTCGCCGAAAGCAGGGTTATCGAAAGCTTCGATATCGTAGTCAGCGTTCTGGATATCGGACGCCTCGTGCGTGATGACGACGATATGGTTATCCAGCGCCTTCTTCAGGACTGGTTCCATGGCCGGTGGCTGGAAGGGGACTACGCAGATGGCGTCGACCTTTTTAGCGATCAGATCCTCCACGATCTGATTCTGCTGAGCGGAATCAGTGGTGGGTGGTCCAAGCTGGATGGCGTTGTCCCCGGTGTCTTGGGCGAATTTCTTGATCCCGGTTTCCATGTGATTGAACCAGTTGATACCGCTGATCTTAACAACGGTGGCGAGATTGTACTTCTTATCTGCAGCGAGACCGGTGGCGGCGATAACAGCCAGCAGACCGAGCCCGATTAGAGGGACGGGTTTTCTGATGAATTGACGCATAGCTAGGGGGGGCGGATTGCTTACGGGTGAGCGTAAACGCTAGTGGACCATGCGAGGTGAAGAAGGCGTGGTCAAGCAAATCTCACATCGCCTGAACTTTTGTTCCGGCAGAGCGTCCGAACTCGCTTAGGCTCGTTCGGGATAGCAAATAGAAAATAGCAAATAGCAGATTGGTCCCAATAGCGAACGCTCGGCATTCTGGATTTCCCTTTTGCTATCTGCTATCTGCTATTTGCTATTCCGAACGAGCCTAAGCGAGTTCGGAGCCCCCTATGAGTGAGAGTTTCCGCTACGTCCTCCGGCTTTCGGTCTTTACGCTGCTTATTTTTGTCACCTTTTGTTTCCTAGACGCGGGCACGTTTCTTTCCGGGGCAAGCATGAGCTCGATGGCCTACCAGCTTCCACAATTCGCGCTGCTGGCCCTGGCGATTCATCCAACAATGTTAACCGGTGGAATCGATTTGAGCGTGGTCAGTGTTGCGAATCTGGCTGCGATCGCTGCCGCGTTCACGATGAAAGCCGGGCCCCCTTGGTTCATTGGGTTAGCGATACCGGTTGCTCTTTTGCTCGGAGCAGTCACCGGCACCATTAATGGTTTATTGGTGGCCGGAGCCAGGCTTCCTCCTATCTTAGCCACTCTCGGAACCCTCCAATTTTTTGCGGGAATCTCAATTCTTTGGACACACGGCAGCTCAGTCACCGGCCTCCCGCCCCAGTATTCCGCATTCGGCAACGGTAATTGGCTGGGGATTCCGATCCCGTTGATTGTGTTTTTGATCGTCCTCGCTGTCATTTATTTGATTACCGCGAGAACCCCTTTGGGAAAACAAATGCGCCTCTACGGAACGAACCCGCGCGCGGCGGTTTTCGCCGGGATACCCACGTTTCGTGTGCTCGTGATCACTTATACGATCAGTGGTATCACGGCCGCGATTGGCGGATTGGTGACGCTATCCGCAGCCAATAGCGCCAACGCGGATTACGGGACTTCATTCCTGCTGTTGAGCGTCCTGATCAATATCTTGGCCGGCGTAAACCCAAACGGCGGGTCAGGAACCGTGTTCGGTTTGGTATTAGCTGTGTTATCGCTCCAATTCTTGTCGAGCGGATTGAATCAGCTGCCGACTGTCAATGTTAATACCTTTGCGAAGGATCTGCTGTACGGCATTTTGCTCGTTACCGTCATGGTGGTGAACCGATTGCAAGGCCGGATCCATTCGACTAGGGCGAAAGGGTAGAGGGGATGCTTGGTGGGGCGAGGCTCCTGAACGTGGCCAAGACATAGGTAACACATTTGGTGGGGGGACTAGTGTTTATCGGACACTGGCGAGGGCAACAAAAAGTGTATGACTGCCATCAGTTGTCCTTTTCCAAGCCGAAGATGCGAAACGTCCGCGTCGAGCCTAAAAGAGCCAAGCGCATTCAATCCTTCGGGTACCTCCTTCTGGACCAGCCTACAATGCGTGTCTGCGACGCGAACCACGCATTTTGTATATGCCACCTGTTACCTATGTCTTGGCCATGTTTGTTACCTATGTCTTGGCCTCGGACCCTCCCGCAGGACCTTGGCGGCTTCCCAACGGACTGCGACGTCGAGATAAGGTAGGTGTGCTGGGCCAATGCGTCCGCCGAGCCGTGTCTATCGCGTGCCACAGTGCAAAACCTCGGATTAACCTAAGTTCCCGCAGAGCCACGATAGAGCTAGCGGCACGTTAGACCCCCGGCTCAGCAGCCATTTGGCCCAGCACGCATCTCTTTATCCCGGCGTCACAGTCCCTGGAAAGCCGGCAAGGCCGTGCGGGAGCCTCGCCCCACCAAAGTGTCCACGGTCCGGAGTGTCGCGCTACAAATCGCGCAAAACTCATCCTTGGCTTGCGGCTTCCTGGCGTAACTTGGCCATTTCTTCAGGCAATGGTGGGAACACCCCGAATTCAGTAACTAAGCCGGTGACAAACCGGCGGGGAGTAACATCGAACGCGTAGTTTAATGCAGCACTGCCTTCCGGGGTCAGTTGCACGCTGCAAACCTTGCCGTTCGCAGTCAGACCGGAAATCACGGTGACTTCTTCCGGGGTGCGCGTTTCAATCGGGATACTTTTTACTCCATCCTCGATCGTCCAATCGATGGTCGAGACAGGTAGGGCGACATAGAAGGGGACCCGGTTATCATGCGCCGCTAGTGCTTTGAGGTAAGTTCCGATCTTGTTACAAACATCCCCGGCGGCCGTAGTGCGATCGCTGCCAACGATGCAGAGATCGACCTCGCCATGTTGCATGAGATGACCACCGGCGTTGTCAACAATGACTGTGTGGGGAACCCCATGGTGTCCAAGTTCCCAAGCCGTCAAGGATGCGCCTTGATTCCGGGGCCGAGTCTCGTCGACCCAGACATGGACGGGGATCCCGGCGTCGAATGCCTTGTAGATTGGCGCCAGAGCGGTTCCCCAGTCGACGGTCGCTAACCAACCCGCGTTACAATGGGTGAGGATGTTTACTGGGCGCGATCGTTCAACGTTCTCCCAGGCTTGCTGGATCAAAGCTTTTCCGTGTTCACCGATGGCAGAACAATTCGCGACGTCTTCGTCAGCGATTTCTTTGGCAGTCGCAAAAGCGACCGATGGGCGTCCGGTCGGCTCGAGCGGGAGTAGGACGGATCGCATCCGATCAAGTGCCCAGCGCAGGTTCACGGCCGTGGGACGCGAAGCGAATAACGCATCGTAGGCACGCTCAAATGCTTTGTCACTCGGATCGGCCGCCATGGCCAGAGCGATCCCGTAACCGGCAGAGGCTCCAATTAACGGCGCGCCGCGTACCACCATGTTGCGGATGCCAGCGACGACGTCGTCAGGGTTCTGCCATTCAACAATTTTGAAGACGTGAGGCAGTAAAGTCTGATCGATCACGCTAACCGATCGATGGTCAGTGTTTAGCCAAATGGTCCGATACGGTTGGCCGTCAACTTTCATGGTGTGAATACTCCTGACGCGCGGCAGCGGTTACTTCGGCAATCTTAGAGAAGCTTTGTGATTCTAGCACGAGTAATCGACCCAGTCGAAGCGCCTTGCGTTCGCAACGAGCACGTAGATCCGGATCTTTGATTGCTTCCAGATCTTCAACATGCGCCAGCCCCAAGATGCGGCGGATCATTTTGACGCCGGCAAAACCAACGGAATCGTGGAAAAGGCGGCGGAGATAGTTTCTCTGTTCTATGGCCAATGCTTCCAAGGAAATCGGGTCCCCGAAGAGACTGGCATGATAGGCATCACCAGAGGCGTTTTCGTGCCATAGCTCCAGGAACCTTTTCTCAAACCGGTTCCACGTCTCTTCGGTAGTGTGCAAAAGCCAGCTCCGGTATTCTTTTCGTTGGCCCGGCGAAGATTCGTGACCCTCCTGCGAAAAGAACGCGAGCAGTAAGTTCCCGATCACGGCGCCGACATCAAACCCCATCGGGCCGTAAAAAGCGAACTCGGGGTCGATCACCCGGGTATTCTCGGGTGTGGCCATGATTGAGCCCGAGTGGAGGTCGCCATGAACTAAGGCTTCGGCTGAGGTTAGGAACTTAAGCTTCAAACGTTGGGCGGCGGTCTTGAGAGGGCCGTCTTGTCGAAATTCTAGCGCGATGTCGTCGAGCTGTGGCGTAGTCCAGCGGTTAAGCTTGGCGATGCGGTAGGGATCGGTGAAAACCAACTCCTCGGTGATTTTACAAAGCTCGGTGTTACCGCAGAAGGTAGCCATCCGGCGTTTCTTAGTCGCGGCATCCAGATAGAGATCGGACGTTTTGAAGAGGGTCTGAGCCATGAACTCGGCGATGTCTGCAGCTAAGCGCGGGTAGCGGATGCCCTGAATAAATCCTTTCCGCAAAATGATGTGAGGCGATAGGAATTCCATCACGATCGCAGCCAGCTTGGAATCGTAGTGGTAACGTTTTGGTAGTAGATCGGGCACGAACTTCGCCTCTTCTGTTAGTGCCTCGTTCTCAAAATAGGCGCGTTCCAATGGAAGAGCCCAGGCCTCGCCAACACAACGCATGTAGGGGAGGGCTTGTTTCACCACCACTGCTCCTTTGGCTCCGGAGACGATGAATACCAGGTTCAAGTTGCCATCGCCAACTTCGCGGGTTTGCCAGCCTTCCGGGCTATCACCAAGGGCTTCTCTTGCTGGCTGGATTTGGCTCACGAAACCGATTACGGACTTCGGATCGAGAGAGCGATATTCGGGAAATGTGTTAGGGGGCTCGTTCATGGGGGAGGCGGCGCTACGCGAATAGCAAATAGCCGATAGCAAATAGCAAATCAAAAATGCGTTGGGCCGAGGCCGGTAGGGCGAAATTGTCCTACCCTCCAAACAACAACCTGCACACGAAGACGGCTGCGACGGCTCCAGCCAGATCGGCCAGCAGGCCGGCGAAAATCGCGTGCCGGATGCGCGTGATCCCAACAGAGCCGAAGTAAACGGCGACAACATAAAAGGTTGTCTCCGCGCTGCCGTAAATCGTCGCGGCGGTATAAGTGAGCAAGCTGTCCGGCCCGAATTGTTTAATCATGTCGCTTAGAACCGCCAGTGAACCGCTGCCGCTTAACGGTCGCATCAGGACCATCGGCAGCATTTCACCAGGGATCTGAAGAACGCCAAAGATCGGACTAAGCAACAGTTTCAAAAAGTTTAGCGCTCCGGATTCGCGGAACACCGCAATCGCAACCAGCATCGCCACGAGATAAGGGATGATACGGAGCGCAGTCTGGAACCCTTCTTTCGCGCCTTCGATAAATTCCGAATAGATGGGGACACCACGTCCAAACGCGTACAGTGGGAAAAACGTAAGCACGAACGGTACGGCAATCGGGGAGAGCGCTTTCAATGCCAGAATTACGCCCGAGAGGAAATCGGAAGGCCAAGGTGCAGCGCCGAAGAAATAGGGAAACGCGTTGCTAACGAAAGCGCCGATAAAAACCAGCAGCAGAATTCCCAGTATCCATCTGGCCCAACGAGGGCCATTTCTTTCTTGAGGTTGCGCTGGGTCTACCGACGATTGATCGGGTGCGTTCGCGGGGGGTGGGCTGGGTTGTAAATCGTTCACGGTTGCCGGCTGCTTTTCCCAGCGAAACGGACCGACTCTCTCCAACAGCTTGACGGTGACGATCGCGCAAATCGTGGCAAACCCGGTCGAAAGCAGAGTCGATCCCACGATAGCCGAAGGATTCTTCGAACCGTTAATCGCGAGCAAATTGATGGCGGTTGCCGGGATCAATTGAATCGAGGCGGTGTTAATGGCCAGAAACGTGCACATGGCGTTCGTGGCGACGCCAGGTTTGGGGTTCAGCCGGTTGAGCTCGGTCATTGCTTTCAGACCAAGGGGCGTTGCGGCGTTGCTTACCCCCAGCATGTTAGCGGAGATATTCATCATCATGGCGCCGATCGCCGGGTGATCACTCGGGACGTCGGGAAAGAGCCGTAACATGATGGGCCGGAGCAATCGTCCGAGGCGTTGGATCAGACCTGACTTTTCTGCCAACCGCATCAGACCTAGCCAAAGGGCCATCACTCCGACCAGCGGGAGCGCGAGATCCATAACCGCTGACTTCGCAGCGTTCAGCCCCCCTTGCCCAACGGCATCAAGTTTCCCGGTGAATACAGCAACCAAGACCCCGGAAACGAGTAAGGCTAGCCAGATCAGGTTGAGCATGGGATGGCGCGAGGCAGCGGATTCGAGGTGGCGTCAGGAGTGGTGGGGGAATGGAGTGGTGGAGTGGTGGAGTGGTGGAGAACTGGGGGTACTTCTACTATGGGTTGTTGGCGGTCGTCCCGAGATACACGGCGTTGGATTCCCGGACGATCAATGTGCCGATCCATCCGCCTGCATCTTGTTTGCGCTCAAGAGCTTCTACTAAACGAAGCACCCCGTTTTCTAGCTTAAATGCGAGTTGATCGATTGCTTCGAATGCCTCTTCGGAGAGCTGGTCTGCGGTGAAATAGGCCTGATAGCCGGAGACACTCTCTCCAAGTGATCCCAGCGCTATGTAAAGGTAATGGATGTATTCTCGGATGGAGCGACGACAGTATCCCTCGGCAATGTTTCTGTGAACTGAGTCAGCCGATGCCATGGCCTGAGAGGCAATTCGCTTCATTTCGAATGGCCACTCCCCAAATAGTCGACAGGTTTGGGCGTACAACTTAATCGCATCCTGCCAAACCCTTAACTGCTGATACCCTCGATTCCTATTCCTTCGCTTCGTGCCCATCTCTCCCAAATACCCGAATCCTTCGTCACTCAACACTCCAAACCTTCAAGAGTTCAGGATTTCACTAGCCGATCGTCGCGATACTCCAACACTCCATCGCTCCAATACTGCATGACTCCACTGCTCCATCTCTCCACTACTCCATCACTCCCGTACCACCCCTCTGCGTTCACCATTTCCTTTTTGCGTGCCACCGGAATATTTCGTTGGCCAGATCGCCCTTTTTGCAGGTCATTAGAAGAGCGTTATGAATCCTAACCAACCGATTCCGCGTGCTGGTGAACCGTGTGCGATCGTCATCTTCGGAGCTTCTGGCGATCTAACTAAGCGTAAACTGATTCCTTCGCTGTATAACCTGGCTTCTTATCATTTATTGCCGAAGAATTTCAGTATCATCGGCGTTTCGAGAAGCGACTGGAGCGACGAGGGCTTCGAGAATCAGCTGGGGAAAGATCTGGCTCAACTGGGTACTCAGCCGGTTGACCCGAATATCTGGAGCGAGTTCCAGGGACGGATGCTTTACTGTTCCGGAAGTTTTGACGATCCGAAAACGTACGAAAAACTTGGGCAACGGCTCGCCGAGTCTGCCAAGAGATTGGGGACAAACGGGAACGTCCTTTTTTATCTTTCGGTGCAGCCTTCTTTTTTTGCAACGATCGCAAAGATGCTGGCTCAGTACGGCCTGACTCGAGAAGAAGGCAATTGGCGCCGGGTAATCATCGAGAAACCGTTCGGCCATGATCTGCCTTCGGCGTTGGAATTGAACCGGAATTTAACCAGCGCATTGCAGGAGCATCAGATCTATCGGATCGACCATTACCTTGGGAAAGAGACCGCGCAGAACCTTCTGGTATTTCGGCTGGGCAATGCGGTATTCGAGCCGATCTGGAACCGGCGTTACATCGATCATTTTCAATTGACGGTCGCTGAATCCATTGGGGTGGAAGGAAGGGGAGCATTCTACGAGTCCGCGGGCGCCTTTCGAGACGTGATGCAGAATCACATGTTCATGCTGCTGGCGTTGATTGCTATGGAACCTCCGAACTCGCTTCAGGGTGAGGCGGTGCGAAACGAGAAAGTGAAGCTTCTGCAAGCGGTTCGTAGCACTACTCCGGAAGAGGCATTGGCGTCTACGGTTCGCGGGCAATATGGGCCGGGGCAGGTTGGCGGCCAGAGTGTTCCGGGCTACCGCCAGGAACGGAATGTCAATCCGGAATCGACCGTAGAAACCTACGCAGCGGTGAAGCTAATGATCGATAATTGGCGTTGGGTGGGCGTGCCGTTCTACCTGCGCTCGGGCAAACGCTTGGCTCAACGAACCACGAAAATCGTCGTTCGGTTTAAGGTTCCGCCTTTAGCGTTATTCGGGTCGAACGAGAATGAGATGATTGCGCCTAACCGCCTCATTTTTAATATCCAACCAGATGAAGGGATCACATTTCAGGTGCGGGCCAAGGTGCCGGGTCCGACGTTAGCCACGAACGCGGTGCATCTTGATTTCGATTATTCGCAGTTTGGTGATCGGGCGCCGACGACAGGATACGAAAAGCTGCTGTATGATTGCATGGTGGGTGATTCGACTTTGTTTCACCGGTCGGACATGGTCAAAGCGGCCTGGGAAGCAGCCCAACCCATTCTGGATGCCTGGGGGAATAATCCGCCGAAAGACTTTCCGAACTACGCAGCCGGCACTTGGGGGCCAGCAGCCGCCGATGAGCTTCTCGAACGCGACGTCCATAAGTGGTGGTATCCATCCGAGTCGGGGATATCGGCGTAGGGGCGTAGTGGGCGACACCCTGGAGCGCTGCCTCGCTTGCGAGGCCGTGGTGAGCCAGGGAACATCGTGAGGCACACCTAACTTCTCTCGGCGCTCTATGTCGTGATTTATGATACTCTTCACACCCAAAAAGCATCGCTTGGCGTTCGGTCTGGCCCGCCATTGGCCGTGCTCACCTCGGCCTCGCAAGCGAGGCGCGCTCCACAACTGAGATTTGCTATTTCACGACTGGCGCTTACGTTTCCCGCTCTTGCTTTATGGCTGCTAGTATAATTCCCGAAGGTCGCTGGACCGACGTCCAGTTTAGCAATGACGAGATCGCCCGATATTCCCGGCATTTGATCATGCCCGAGGTGACACTGGAAGGGCAGAAGAAATTGAAAGCGGCATCCATCCTCTGCATTGGGACCGGAGGACTGGGTTCGCCAATCGCGCTCTATCTTGCTGCTGCCGGGATCGGCCGCTTGGGCTTAGTCGACCCGGATGTCGTTGATTTCTCTAATCTGCAACGTCAGATCCTGCATGGCACCGAGGACGTTGGACGCAAAAAACTGAATTCGGCGAGGGACCGGATTAAGGCCGTGAATCCGAACGTCCAAGTTGATCTTTACGATTGCCTGTTCCGCAGCGAGAACGCGATGGAGATAGTCCGCGACTATGACGTGGTCGTCGACGGGACGGATAACTTTCCGACGCGTTATCTATCAAACGACGTCTGCGTGCTGACCAAAAAGCCGAATGTTTACGGTTCCATTTTCAGGTTTGATGGTCAGGCGACGGTGTTCGCACCGCACCTGGGCGGTCCTTGCTACCGTTGCATGTTCCCAGAGCCGCCACCTCCCGGCATGGTGCCTAGTTGCGCTGAGGGGGGCGTTCTTGGCGTGTTGCCTGGTATCATCGGAGTTCTCCAAGCGATCGAAGCGGTGAAGCTGATTCTTGGTATCGGAGATCCGTTGATCGGACGGTTGATCAGTTTCGACGCGCTAAAGATGCGTTTTCGCGAGTTCAAAGTCCGGCCAGATCCGAATTGTCCGATCTGTGGCAAGAACCCCACGATTCATGAACTGATCGATTACGAGCAATTTTGCGGATTACCGCAAGCGGACGCAGAAGCTAAGCAAGAGATGGCGGTCCCAGCGATTTCTGTGATTGACCTGAAGGCGAGGCTGGATCGCAAAGATCCTTTCGTCCTGGTCGATGTCCGCGAGCCCTACGAGTATGAGATTTGCCATATTCCAGGGGCTCGGCTGATTCCGCTAGGCGAATTACCCAGCCGGTTGAGTGAGCTGGATAGCGCCGATGAGATCGTGTTGCAATGCAAGGGCGGCACTAGAAGCGCGCGCGCACTCCATGTGCTCTCGGAAGCAGGTTTCCGCAAACTCTACAATCTGGAGGGCGGCATCATGGAGTGGGCCGAAAGGGTAGATACTTCGATGCCGAAGTACTGAGGGGGCGCACACCATTCGATTTGGTACGCGTGCGAGCCGGACGAGACCTGCGATCTTGATCACCGGAGTGATGGAGGGTTGGAGTTTTGGAGTAATGCAGTAGTGGGTGACGCAATGATGAAATAATCGGTCGGCGGGGTTCACTTGCAGCCTGACTTTGGATACAAAATAAATTCGCAGCCGGAAGGGAAAGCTCACTTTTCGCCACGCTCGATGTTCCGAGTACCACCAATGCTCCAGTACTCCAGTACTCCAGTACTCCAATACTCCGTCACTCCGTTTTTGCGTGCTCCACGCGTAGCATGACCGGGTTATGGACACCGAACTGTTAACTCTCCTACGATGTCCGGAAACGCACGGCGTTTTGCGCCCGGCGACGCCCGCCGAACTAGAATACATCAATGCGGCGATTCATAATTCCGGTGTCCGTAATCGGAATGGAGAAGTGATCAGCGAACTTTTGGAAGACTGTCTGATTTGCGATTCGGCCGGATTGTGTTATCCGGTTCGCGACGGCCTTCCTATAATGTTGGCCGGCGAAGCTTTCTATACCCCCCATTGATATGCCCCGTTTAGACATTTCCGCGCTTATGTCTAAGGAAGAACGATTGCCTCCCAAACGTATAGTTCTCGATGCTCTCGATCAGAATCGGGCGATCGATCAGGAAGAATACAAGGAAAAGCTGAAAGACTATCAGTTGACCTTGCTGAACCTGCAGCGTGCTTTGGCGGAGACAAAACACTCCGTGATCATCGTGATTGAAGGGCCGGACGCGGCTGGTAAAGGCGGCGCCATCCGGCGGTTAGTAGAGAGGTTAGATCCTCGTCATTACCGGGTTTACTCAGTTGTAAAGCCGAGTCAGGAAGAATATCAGCACCATTATCTATGGCGTTTTTGGAACAAGCTTCCTGGCTATGGCCAAATGGTGATCTTCGACCGTTCCTGGTACGGGCGAGTTTTGGTCGAAAGAGTCGAAGGCTTTGCCACCACACCGGAGTGGAAGCGAGCGTATCGAGAAATTAACGAGTTTGAGAGGACGCTAATCGACGATGGAACGGTGATTGTTAAACTTTACCTCCACATCACGAAAGACGAGCAGCTAAACCGTTTCAAGAGCCGGGAAGCAGATCCGCTCAAACACTGGAAGATCACGGAGGAAGATTGGCGGAATCGCCGGCATTGGGATGATCATAACGAAGCCGCCGAGGACATGTTTTTAGAAACCTCAACCAGTGTAGCTCCATGGACCGTCGTCGAAGCAAACTACAAATGGTATGCCCGGCTGAAAGTCCTCAAGGCAACGATCAAGACGATCGAAGGCCTGGACTTTAAATAACCGCGAATCCAGGCGGAAAAGTAACCGCGAATGGACGCGAACGGACACGAAGAAAGACCGGAAACAATTCAACCACAAATGCAGCACGGGGGATCCTGAGGCGAACCACCTTTTGGGGTACGAAACACGTTTAACTTCGTGGGCTGAATTCAAAAATCGGAACCTAATCTGTGTTCATCTGCGGTTAGGTGTGCCGGTTTTCATTCGCGTCCATTCGCGGTTGCCTTCGTTGCTTGTAGCATAGTTCGATCAAGATGTTTCCGTGGCAGGGTTTCGGGTAACACCAGCAGCCCAAAACTTTGCCGCGAAGCTCGGGCAATCGTTCTAGAAGCCCCGGTTGTTTCAGGATGAAGCCGCGATATTCTTGCACAGCTCGGTCGTGGTCTGTTTTCCGGTGTTTAGCCGGATTGAACCAAGGCGATCGACGATACAAAGTGTGGCGGACTACGTCGCCGATATAAACAAAGCGCCCGGTTTCTTCAGCCCATTTAATAAGCTCTTCGTCTGCCCGCATTCCCTTTGTTTTTCTTACATTCGCGACCACTGATCTCCCTGATTCGACCACCGTTCGCCGTTCAATTTCGTCCGGTCTCATGGGAAACGCTTAAAAGACCAAAAAACTCAACCGCAGATTAACGGAGATAAAGGCCAACTGCGAATGCACGCGAACGGACACGAATAAATATCCGCAGATAGCCGCGGGTTTAGCGAAGACCGAGATTAAATATCCGCAGATTACACAGATTACGCAGATTTCGGCTAAGCGTGTGAACACCGTCGACGGTCACTTCCCGATTAACGAGTTATCGCGTCTCTGTCCGGGAGGGACTCAAGGATCGCAGACAACATTCAAGGCCTGGAATAAGGTGACCAGATGATCCACCCTTTAGGGAAACGCTACAATCTCTAGGCTCCCGATCTATCCGTTACTCCAGGCGCAACTCTACGTTTCAACCGAAATCTGCGTAATCTGTGTAATCTGCGGATATTTAACTGTTCCGATCTGCGTAAATCTGCGTTCATCTGCGGTTGAGTTGTTTCCGCTCAGGGCGTTCCCGCTCGTTTCAAATGTCCGTGCCTCCAACACTGCGGACAGAAACGTGGATGTTATAGGGCGGCACCTCGTCAAACGCGTCCGGACGAAGGCTGAGCAAAAGGTCACGAATCTGGAAAAGGCGTGGTAACTCAAGGCCTTCAACCTTGATTTCGCCGGTGGAAAAGATTGCGCTTAAGCGGGGTTGCGGGTTGTCGACGATTTCGATGCTCAGCAGATCGTCCAAGAACAGGCTGACATGGACCTGTGTCTGGGTCGATTGCTGGCACCGAACCGTGATTGGTTTTTTGTCCATCGGCGTCATTTGTCTAAGTAAACGCCAAGCCCGGGAGAAGAGCGAGGGGGAAAGGAACCAGTAATCAGTAATCAGTGATCGAGAGTTTCGGTCAAGATCCACCTCAGATGACCGCCGATTACTGACCCACTGATTACTGATTACTGATTACTGATCACTGGTCCCGAGATTGGGATTTCGCTGTCCCGGTTTTGGGATGATTTTTCGTCCTTGGAGTCGACCATTAAGTGCTCACAAAACTATAAGTATCTCATCAAAAGCATGTTGCGCCGAAAACGCGCACCTTGGCACGGGGCTTGCGTTAGCTGGGTGTAGCCCGATGAACGAACTCAAAACCGGATCTCTGATGCTGTTGGTCTGCGCAGCCTTTTATGTGCTGACGGATCCCAGAGTCTGGGGAGGGTTGTGCCAATTGGTTGGCCGTTTGATGGGAGGAGTTTAGTTGGGGCGAATTTTTCCACGATTGTCTGTGAAGGTTTTGAGGCAGTTAACGTCTGCGGGGGGCCATGCCTCGGAGCTTTCAGGCAGGCGGCCGGGTAACCTGTTTGTTGCCCGGCCGCTACCCAGCCTTGGGGGGCTGGGAGATTCACCACCAAGACACAAGATCACGAAGTTCTGGAGTTGAGTTAGGCTTAATCTAAACAATCTCCTGACTTTGCGTCCTCTGTGTCTTTGTGGCGAATAAAGGTCTCTTAATCCCCAAGGAATGTTGGGTCGAGTTTCCAGGAAACGGACTTTACGCCGGGCTCTAGGTTCAGGCGCGTCGTGATCTGTTCTAGTTGAACGGATTGGTAATCGACCGCACTCAGGGTAACCACGATTGAGGATGTCTCCGTTCCGGGGGCTTGCTCCAAGCTTTGCATCACGAACGGAGCCGCGTTGACGAGCTGCGTAAGCAAAGAGCAGAGGGCGGCTTCGCGCTCCGGATCACAGCTCACTTTTATCGAGTAGTGGAATCCTGGCGGGGGTTGTCGGGTCGAAAATTTCGTGAAAACTCTGCTCAGCGGGCGGAAGGCCAGGTTAACCAGCAGCACCGCAACGGTCCCCAAAGAGACGCTCCAGTAATCCGCGACTCCGCATAGCACACCAAGAGCTGCCGTGCACCAAACGGTGGCAGCGGTATTCAGCCCATGTACCGTGAGCCCGGTTCGCATCAGGACACCCGCCCCAAGAAACCCTATACCGGTAACAACCTGAGCTGCCATCCGAGCAGCTTCTTGAGGAGCTCCAGCAACTGCCGCCAACGACACAAAAAGCGCTGCCCCCAGCGCAACTAGCGAATGCGTTCTTACACCGGCCGTATGTTTACTCCATTGGCGTTCTAGTCCGATAAGAGCGCCGGAGAAGATGGCGGCCCCGAGGCGCAGGGCGATTTCCAGGTGACTGGGCGGGGGTGGGGGCATTGGGGTGACTAGAGCGCGCTCGGGGCGGAGCAATCAGTAATCAGTAATCAGTAATCAGTAATCAGTAATCAGTAATCAGTAATCAGTAATCAGTAATCAGTAATCAGTAGAGAGGAGTGGGTCGCACAGGCGAAAAATCAAGCATCATCGCTATCCCATGAGTGATTTTGGTGCAGAAAAAGCTAGTTTGATCACAGCTTTCAATAACCCACGACGTAAGAAACTAGTCCCGGCGCTAGTGAGACCAAAGACTAAAGATTAATTACTGATTACTGACCCACTGATTACTTCTGGCCAGTACTGCAGATTTTGCTGCGGCTCTGCGGCTACCCGTTCACAGCGTCTCCGGACCTTCCAGCAAGGCCACCAGCCTGCTAATCAGCTTCCCTGAAGCGCCACCGTCGATAACGCGATGATCAAAAGTCACGGTGAGGTCTGCCATTTGTTTTGGCTGGAATTGCGAGGTTGCATCGTCCCAGACAGGCCGCTTTTCTCCGCGCCCTAAACCTATAATCAAGGTTTCCGTCGGCTGCGGGATAGGAGTACCCCAGGTGATTCCCAGCGGGCCGTAATTCGTCACTGAGGCAATGGCACCGTCCCTGGCGTCTTCGGGCAGGCGGCGAGCTCTCGCTGCCGCGACTAATTGCTGGTATTTCTCCCCAAGCTCGGAGAGCGGTTCCTTATCGAGGCTTTTCAATACTGGAACAACCACCCCTTCATCGACCTCGACAGCAACCCCGATATCGATCGACTTGGGGAGCAGCAATTGGTCTCCAACGATGCGAGCAGCTAATTTCGGATTCTCTGCAAGAGCGACGGCGATCGCTTTAGCGACATATAGCGCGGGGCCCGGAGGGACTCTAAATTGTTTACGGTGCGCTAGGATTGGCTCAAGCGAAAAAGCGACTCCGATGGTGCAGAGAGGCCGGCTCCAGCTGCGGCGCATCGCGTCCGAGATCGCCAAGCGTAACCCGGTTGCTTTCTGGGTGGGATGTTCTTCAAGTTCAACCAGATACTTCTCCACATCATTCGCTGTCACCCGGCCGTTTTTGCCGGTTCCCGGCACCAAGGAAAGGTCTTGTTGTTGCCAGCCGAGTTGATCAGCCTTCGAGCGGACTCGCGGCGAAACGAAGGGGCCACCGCTTTTTGCCGGCATCATCGGGATCGTGATAGTCGGCATGGCCGCAGGCGCGTTCTTGTGAGTTTCGAGCGTTGCCGGGATCTCCGCGGGCGCCTCGCTTGCCGATTCTCCTTGGCGCTCGGCGTCTTCCGCGGAAGCTTCAATGTATCCGAGAACGGTACCATTCGGATACGTCTGGTTGACTTCGGCGATGAACTCCGCGATCACGCCACCACATGGGGTGGTCACTCCCATAACGGCTTTATTGGTTTCGACCTCGATAATTTCCTGATCGCTGGTAACCGGCTCTCCTACCTGCGCGGTAAAACGAATGATGGTAGCCTCGGCTACAGACTCACCAAGCTGCGGCATGATGATCGGGACTTTGGGCATATAGATTAGAACGTGTGGGCGTGTCGGCTTGTGGAGATATCGGGCGTAAGAAAAGTTACCACTCTAACATTTGGCGAACCTTCTTTACTATTGAGGCAGCAGAAGGTCGGTGAGCGAGCCATAGATCCGGGTGATACGGAATCGGTGTATCTCGGCAATTCAATCTTTCTGGGGGCGAGTCGAGTAAATGAAATCCTTTGCTGGCGATGCGAGCGACGACCTCGGCATTGACTCCTCCCCAGGGCCAGCCTTCGCTGACGCTAAGGAGATGACCGGTCCGTGCCACCGATTGCAAAATGGTCTCGGTATCGAGTGGCTTGACTGTTCTCAGATCAATGACCTCGATATCGATGCCGTCTTTTTCGAGCTCGCTAGCCGCTGCCAAGGCATCGTATAGAGTGGCAGAATAACTGACCACAGTGAGATCTTTTCCGGGCCGGCGGCATAAGGCTTTACCTGCAGAAAAAGAAACTTCCTCCGGAAGCCGCTCTGCCTTGACCCGGTTGTAGAGGAATTTGTGTTCGCAGAACAAGACCGGGTCATCGAGGGCGATTGCCTCAAGCAAGAAATTGTAGGCATCTTCGACGGTCGCCGGCGTCATAACGATCAAACCAGGGAAGTGGGCGTACAATGACTCCATCGATTGGCTGTGGAACGGCCCTGCTCCTGGATTACCTCCGTTTGGAAGCCGGATAGTGATAGGCAGGGAGACGCCGCTCCGATAGAAATAGGCGCCTACATGGTTAACGATCTGGTTAAAACCGTTTGCCGAGAAATCAGCGAACTGCATTTCCACAATTGGACGCATCCCTTCCAGGCTAGCCCCGACCGCGCTGCCGACCATGGCGTCCTCGCTGATGGGCGAATCTAGGACTCGCCCGGGAAACTCTTTCGCCAAATTCTTGGTTGCCTTGAAAGCTCCGCCGTAGGTGCTGATATCCTGTCCGTAGATGTAGACGTTTGGATTATCGCGGAGGGCCTTGGCTTGAGCTTCCCGAATTGCTTCGAGATAAGTGATGCTCATTCTAAGTACTCGGGGTCGATTAAGTGAGTGGATGCTAACGAGTGCCAATCTTCTTCCGCAGGATCCGGCGCTGGTTCACGTTGTACCTGTTGAAGCGTGTCTTCGACTTGGGCTTTGGCTTGCTGCCGCCACTCTTGCACCGAGGCTTCGTCAGCCCAACCCTGTTCCACAATGAAGGCCTGGGCTACTCGGATGCAATCACGGGCGACCGGGCTATCCAAGAGCTCTTTGTCCATATAAAAGCCGTCATCGTGCTCGGCGTGCCCGGAGAGCCGAACACACGAAGCTACGATCATCTGGGTTCCGAATCCCGACCGGGCACGTTCGACCGCATGGTTGGCGACTTCGAGGCACTCTTTTAGGTCCGTTCCATCCATAGTGTAACCCTCAACCCCGTAACCGATGGCTCGATCCACCAAATCGTGACACGCGAACTGGCGATTATTTGGCGTTGAGTAGGCGTAATGATTGTTGGTTACCGTCATCACCAAGGGGACGCGTTCGACCGCCGCCATGTTGAAACCTTCGTGGAAAGAGCCGGTCGAACTGCCACCGTCACCGATGGACGTGGCGCCGACAAAGCCTGTCTCTCCTCGCATCCTCCGCGCCATCAAAGCACCGGCGACCAGTGATACCGCAGCCCCTAGATGACTAATCATGGGATAGATCCGTTCGTGCGGACGTCCTCTATGGACGTTACCGTCCCGCCCTCTCATCGGCCCGGTTTTCTTGCCCAGATAGGTTCGCAGAATATCGAAGAGAGGCTCACCGAACGCGAGCCGGCCAGCTTGGTCTCGAATCAAAGGAGCAAACGTGTCGCCTGGTCGCAGCATCACCCCAACCGACGCGCTGACCGCTTCTTGACCTTTCCCCAGGTAGCAGCCTCCAGCGATTTTCCCGGCGTGCCACAGAGCCGCCACTTTGTCTTCGACGGTTCGCGCCAGCAGCATCCATTTGAATGCACCGACGTATTGCTCCTTGAACCCTAAACGGATGGTTTCACTCTCGGGTTCCCTGAGGGTGTTCAGCATGACCGAGGAATATCAACATTATGGGAAATCATGCAAGGTTTTCGGTTCCATGTGTCCCATAAGTCTCAGCCATTCATGGTCTGGCGGAGTTCTTCACCCGCTATGCGTTTGAGCTCCGTTGCCGAAGCCCAACTCGTTGAACTCCTTTTCATTCTGGCACGATTGGCGCTGCAAAACCGCCCCAATGCCGGCGATGAACCAAGCTGGAACCAGTATCCGAGCCAATCATTGACTACTGGATTGATAGCGGGCTCGGACCTGGTTATAGTCCCCTTTAGCGGAGTGATTAAGAAGTACAAATGAACGAAGAGCGAGCACCCGAGTACGGTGGTTACAGTTCCGAGCCCGCAACTCCTCTCGAGATCTTGGAGAGGATCGTCGCAAGTCTTCCACCAGGTGATCCGACACGCAGCGAAATTATCGGCCTCAGGTCGAGCGTGGCGGAACAGGAAGAAATGATGCAAGAGGCGCGGCAAACGATTGAAAAACTGGACGAAGTGATCAAAAAGGTTACTTCTCCGGCTAATCGAATCGGAACCTACCTTGGTAGCCCCAACAAAGAAACTGCCCAGATCGTTGTGGGCGGTTCCGATTATTATTGCAACGTCGATCCCAGGATCAACGTCAACAAGCTGAAGAAAGGGACGCGCGTATTGGTAAATGAAGCGTACGTAGTCGTTGGAGACCTGGGATACGATCTCGCCGGGCCTGTCACCAAGATCACGGAAATTCTTAGCACCGATCGCTTGCGAGTTGGGCAGGAGCACGGCGTTCAGTCCATTGTGCTGCAGCGGTCTCAGGATCTGCTTAAAGCCAATCTCAAGGTTGGCGATGAGGTCCGAGTAGACTCGAACTTCAGAATCGCGATCGAGGTTTTGAGCCGGCCGACTTCGCAGGAATATTATTTAGAGGCAGTGCCGGAGATTTCCTGGAGCATGGTGGGAGGCCAGGAAGAGGCGCTCAGTGCAATCAAGGACGCGATCGAGCTGCCGCTATTGCATGCGGACCTCTTTTCGAAGTTCCAGCATCAGACTCCAAAGGGATTTCTGCTTTATGGACCACCGGGATGCGGAAAGACGCTGCTGGGGAAGGCGACCGCCTACAACCTGACGAAGCAGCTCAAGGATAAGACAGGCGAAGAGATGCAGCAGTTTTTTATGCATATCAAAGGGCCTGAGATTCTGAATATGTGGGTGGGAGAATCCGAACGGCAGGTCCGCGAGATTTTCAACACGGCGAGAGAGAAACGGAAAGAGGGCTTTATGCCGTTCATCTTCATCGACGAAGCCGAGAGTATTCTGGGTACACGTCGGGCCGGCCGGTACTCCAGTATTCTGTCGACTTTGGTGCCGATGTTCTGCACCGAGATGGATGGGATAGAATCCCTGAACGAAGTCGTGATTATCTTGGCTTCGAACCGAGCGGATTTGATCGATCCGGCCATTCTGCGTCCAGGTCGAATCGATCGGAAGATAAAAGTCAACCGGCCAGACCGAGCGTCTGCTTACGACATCTACAAGATCTACCTAACTAAAGACTTACCCTATGACCCAGAGCTGGTTGAAGAAAAGGGAGGGATCGAAGAGACGGTTGATTATCTGGTGACCAAGGTGGTCGACACTCAGTTTGCCAGAAAAGAAGAAAATCGGTTTTTGGATATCACGTTGAGAAGTGGAAAGCGCGAGACGCTGTATCGAGGAGATCTGGTTAGTGGGGCCCTTATCGCGTCGGTGGTGGAGCGAACGAAGGAGCTCGCGATTAAGCGGGCCATCAATACGATGCAAGAAGAGGGGATCAGTGAATCCGATCTGTTGCTCTCGTTGAACACTGAGTATGCGGAGAACGATATCTTTCCACCGACCGATATCGTGGAAGACTGGTTGAAACTAATTGATTACGATTCCGAGAACGTGGTGAAGATAGTGCCAGTTCGATCAGGACCAAAAGCGTCGAAAACCTCCGATGTTATTTAGGTCCGGTCCGCCACGGCGTAGAGCACATTCGAGATGAATCGCGTTTTTGGTATCGAAACCGAATACGGCATTACCGTAAACGGCGTCGAGAATGTAGACGTAGTTGCCGAGTCCATTGAGTTGGTGCGCTGCTATACCGAACACGGCGCGCTCATGAAATGGGATTACAATCTGGAAGACCCGCATTTGGATGCGCGGGGATTCCGGGCGGACGCGTTAATGCAAGACACGGACGAGTCGGTTTACTACGAGCTCGATAAGAATCGCCCGCTGAGCTACGAGGAGATAAAAAGCGATCTGGTTCTAAGTAACGGAGCGCGTTTCTACAACGACCATGCGCATCCGGAATATTCGACGCCTGAATGCACGCTGATCGAAGATGTCGTGGCCCAAGACAAAGCCGGAGAGCGGATTTTAGCCGAATGCGTGCGCCGGAGGAACCGCAAGATTGCTCCGGAGCGCGAGGTCCGACTCTACAAGAATAATACCGATTTCGTAGGCCATAGTTATGGTTGTCACGACAACTATATCATGAGCCGCACGGTTCCGTGGGATCGCTTGGTATCGGATGTGGTTCCGTTTCTGGTTACCCGACAGATCTTTACGGGAGCCGGTAAACTTGGGATTGAAGGAGAAGGATCGGCCGGTCAACCCGGCGTGTTTCAGATTTCGCAGCGAGCCGATTTTTTCAGTGTGCTGGTGAGCATCGATACGATGAACCGGCGACCTATCGTCAATACGCGAGATGAGCCGCACGCTGACCCGGGAAAATATCGGCGATTCCATGTGATCTTGGGCGATTCCAACATGAGCGAGTTCGCGACCGCGATGAAGATCGGAACGATGTCGCTGGTGCTCGAGCTCATTGAGAAAAGAGAAGCGCCGCAACTCGAAGTAGCGCAACCGATCGACGCCACTAAATCGATCAGCCGGGACCAGACCTTCAGTTGGATTATCGAGTTGAAGGATGGCCGGAAGATTTCTGCGGTGGATGTGCAACGCATGTACTTGGCTAAGGCGCTCAAATATTGTGATCGATCGCAACCAGAAGTGAATTGGTTGCTCGCGGAATGGGAAAGTCTGCTGAACGATCTCGATGTCGAAGTCACGCGTTGCGTCGATCGGGTGGATTGGGCCGCGAAGAAATATTTACTGAACACCTTTCAAGAGAGTGAGAATCTGGATTGGTCCGATCCGTGGCTACAATCGATCGATCTCGAATATCACAACATTACTTGGGAACAGGGCCTGCACTTTGAGCTCTTGAGACAAGGCCGCATGCGCCGGCTCCTGACAGAAGATGCAATCAAGAACGCGATCTTTGGCCCTCCAGAGACGACTCGAGCGTTCTTCCGGGGCCGGGCCGTAGCGCGTTTCACTTCACAGATCCAAACCATCCATTGGGACGAAGTTGTATTTGGGCACGACTCGACTCAAACCCGGGTGGCTTTCAATCACGCTTCCGAAGATGAACGGCTGTTCCAGCTCAACGCGATCATGCGAAGCGCAACCAGCTATGACGATCTGATTTATCGGATCCATAAGTTGGATCAAGGCGAGTAACCTTGGAGCGCGCCTCGCATGCGAGGCCGTGGTGAGCAAGGAGAGAGTGTAGGAACGTTTTTAAGTGGTCCCCGCTCTGTCGCTTTCGATTTCGGCAGTCTCCGTGTTTGCCCCCAATGCCGGCTGCGTATCCTGCCATAGAGTTACTGATCCCCTTGATGCAACGCGACAGAGCGCAAATTACGCCAGGGCCTGTTCCGTAGTGTCGCCCTGCTTACCAACGGCCTCGCAAGCGAGGCGCGCTCCAAGGTTACTCGCCTCTCTCGCCCGTTGATTCCGGGAAACCTCCGCGTCCTCGGAGAGTTTAATGAGGTTTATGCGTGAGAGTTTAACCAATCACATCACAAAATCGGGGATCAACCGGCTGGTATGCAGCGGGTTAGCATCTTTGATGTTAGCAGGCGGTCTGGCACTCCAGCCGGCCGTACTTGGCCAAGTCGTTATTACTGTAGCGCCCCCAACTCCGATCGTTGAGACGATTCCACCTTCGCGGGGTCCGGACTGGGTGTGGGATGCAGGTTACCACGCCCATAGAGGCGGGAAGTACGTGTGGGTTCCTGGTCACTATATTAAGAAGCCGCGTCCGAACGCAGTTTGGGTCGCTGGTCACTACGACAAGCGTGGCCGCGGCTGGGTTTACGTGCAGGGCCGCTGGCATAATAGCCTCTAAAACGGGTCAGCCTGCTGGCCCGTTTTCAGCTTCTCTTAGCGTAGCGAAGGAAATCGTATTAGGTTTCCTTTGCTATGTTGTCCGAGACCTCACCGGGTTCGGGTGGCAACGACGCTTTCGCGCCGGCGATGCACCCGTATCTTCCCAACTCGGCCACCATTGCAGGTTACAAGATTTTGTCACCGTTTCCGGAACCGGGGGCGCAAGCCGACCTCTATGTTGCGGAGGGCCACGCTAACCAACGGTACGCCGTTAAACTCTATCGCGGTCTAACAGCTCCGTCGGCGGCGACGGCTCGAGCGTTGGCTGAATTGTCCAGCCACCGGCTTTTAATCCCTCTTTTCCAAGGTGAGTGGGAAGGAAGGATCATGGAGGTAACCCAATTTTTTCCACACGGTAACCTGGCCGGCTTCATCAAGAGGAACGGCCCCCTGGACAAAGAACAGGTGTTGCGGCTGGTCCGTCAGGTGACCGATGGACTAGAGCAATTGCATAAGGCTGGAATTCAGCATCGCGATCTCAAGCCGACAAATATTTTAGTGCGCTCTGAACAGCCGCTTGACTTGGTTCTCGCTGATTTCGGCTTGGCAGCGGTTGCCGATACGACGGTGCTTACTCAGCCGCACGGTACCGTGTTTTATTCGGCCCCGGAGACTCTGACCGGCATGTATTCCAGAGCTAGCGACTACTGGTCGCTCGGCATCATTTTAATAGAAGCGTTAACCGGCAGCTCTATCGCAGCGACACTAAGAAACGATGTATTGCTTCCTTATCGGATTGTGCAAGGTAAAGTGCCGATTCCGCCGGCAGTTGCCAAGGGATGGCAGCCGTTGTTAAGAGGATTACTTCAACGGGACCATTACCGTAGGTGGCAAGCCGCGGAGATTCGTTCTTGGCTCGATCGTGAGAACCGCAAGCTAGGTGTCGCTGCAGAAAGGAAGGCTAGACCGCTCTTCATCGCCTCCTTGGCGTTGGCTTTGGCGGTGACAATTGGCGCCGGTCTTTGCTTAGACCCAGGCGTACCAGCCCGGATTAACATTTTTGGAAATGCTCTAAGTGCGGCCGGAAGTGCTGATGGGCACTCGGTTATGTCCGGTCCGTCTGGGGCCCTGCCTGGGAATGGAGCCACCGCCGCTCAAGTCGAGAGCAATAAGCGTTCAACCTCCATTGATCTGTTTACACTGACGATCACGACGACTATTGCGCTCGCTTGGATTTTATCAGGAATTTTTCTGCTGATAGGGATCAGCCATGCGATAAGCGGTGCGCCGCACGGTGTCGTTTCGGTTTTCCTCGGAATACTCCTAGCGGTTGGTGCGTACTTTTTGCCACGGCTTTGGGGGTAGGGGATCGAGAAATCGTTCTCTTCCTCGTGCTCGATTCGAATGGCACATTTTTTCCCAGCATTTGGAGCGATCTTACATTGAATTTTGCACGATGATAGGAGGCAACTTGTCAATGGAGCCCCACAAACCCTTTCGAGGACGAGGACGAGAACGATTGAGGCGCGTTTCGCGCGCTTTGAGTGTGAGATAAGGCTGTTAAGAGCGCCAAAAATAAAATACAAACCAGGCTGTTGCCTGGGCTGGGTAAGTCCGGGTTTTGGCGGGCTTATGGCGCAGAAACAGAATTTCTCTTTCTTAGCAGATCATCTTTCCCTCGATTTCGTAGGTACCGAGTTCCGACGATCCGGAGAATATCAAGATCGATTAGAAACCTTCGACAATCTCCGTGATTGGTTGAAGCAGGCTGGGCTACTTGCGTCTCCCGAGGCATTTAGTCTTGCGAAACGTTGCTCTGCAAAGACCAGTGAACGTGTTCTGAGCGTCGCCAGGGAACTGCGGAAGTCAATCCGGACAGCGGCTGAAGCGATCATTGGTGGTAAGGCGGTGCCGCCAGGATCCATTCGCGCGATCAACAATCTCCTCATAAAAAGAGATGGCCATTTCCAAATAGAACGACGTTCGGCTCAACTGGAACGGCGATTTGTCTCAGAAATGGCTGACCCGTTGGCCTTGCTGGCTCCGCTGGCCGAGGCCGCCGCCGATCTCCTCTGTGATGCAGACCCAGCTTTGATTCGAAGATGTGCAGACGAGAGCTGCGACCTGCTTTTCTACGATTCCACCAAGAATCACCGGCGTCGCTGGTGCAGCATGAGCGCGTGCGGTAACCGGGCAAAGGTTGCAGCGCATCGCGCCAGGCAACGAGCGGGTTAAGGCGAAACGGCGAATGGGCGACGCGGCTGTCGACGGAACCCCTTAAGTCCCATTCGTCCCATAGAGCTTGTCGCGCCGCAGTGCCACGGACGAAGGCGGATCCCATCTGTTCTCGAAGCTCAAGATGTTGATGCCTACGCGCTCTCTTTCGCCCTTTCGCCCCTTCGCCCCTTCGCCTTCTCACTTCTTCAGCGTGCTGTCGCCGACCGCCTCCGTCTTCCACCCCAAAAGGAATTTCGGCCGCAGCAGGACATCTCCTGTGTCGGTGATGCCCCACTTAGGAAACTGGCAATAGAAACAGCGCGCACCGAATAGGCTGCGCATGAAGGCATAACGGAAGAAGGAGCGATTACAGCGCGGGCAATTCCAGTTTGCGAGCCACATCGCCAACAAGAAGTAGAGGAAGAAAGAGCCCGCGATAACGATTCCGGGGAGGAGAAATCGCACTTCGATGATTGCGGCTACAAAAACGGTGATCACAACACCGCGCAGCCAGCGATAACACGTCCAAGAATGGACATACTCATTTTCGGCCATGGGCTTGAGGTTGGTCGGCAGGGTCTTCTTCACGGAGTCAGGCAGCCTGGATTACTGACAAAATGCCCCCGCACCGTGCGCTGTCGCCCGGTGCGGAAAATTGGTGCGGGGCTAACGAAACATCAGAAAGATACAGAAAACGACAAAGAGCAGGACAACCGTGATCAAAATCACCTGCCGCGTGCGGAGCCGGACTCGAAACCTTGGATCTGGAGTCCGGATTTCGGCGCTTTGCCCTGGAGGAGTAACCGGTGTGCGCAGAGCGTGGCTCAGCGCTCGCTCTAGCGCGTTACAAATGGTTTCGCGAGTGAACGGCTTCTGGAGAACTTCAAAGATATCAAGGGTGATCGCTTTGGCCTCGATGTCGGTCGCGCCGTAGCCGGAGATGAGAATAATAGGTGCATTGCTACCTTGTTCGCGGACTTTCTCTGCGACTTGCAGGCCGGTACCATCTGCGAGGCGATAATCGAGTAAATAGGCGTCGAATGACCGTTCAGCAAGAGTCTCAGCCGCGCTAATGACCGATTGGCTCGTGTAAACGTCGTATTGTTGATCTTGCAAAATCCTGCTCAACACGGTGCAAACACCGATATCGTCATCTAGGACGAGGATACGGTGCATGTTCATTGCGGCAGCTTTACGTGGGCAAGCGTAGAGAGAAAAAGAAACCCGTCAATGAGGGGAACGCCGTGAGAGAGGGGAGAGGAGCCAGGAGCCAGGAGCCAGGAGCCAGAATCCAGGAGCCAGAATCCAGGAGTCAGGAGGTCAGGGGTTAGGCACGCTCAGGGCCTTGGAGGGCGCTCGATTGGAAAAGTAATCAGTAATCAGTGTTTCAGTAATCAGTCTTTAGGGAGCAGCATCCAGAAGCACTGATTACCGATTTACTGGTTACTTTTCAGTCGGGAATGGGTCAACCAATCACCGCAACATGCCCCAAAACCCCTGACCTCCTGACTCCTGGATTCTGGCTCCTGGCTCCTCTTCCCTCTCTCACGGCGCTCCCGCAGCATTGCTAAAGGGCTTCCGCAATCGCCTGGCCGACCTCCGTTGTCTTGGCCTTGCCTCCGATGTCCCGGGTGCGTGGGCCATCGATCAGATTGCTTTCGATTGCTTTCAGAATCGAAGCGGCGGCATCCGCTTCTCCTAAATGTTCTAGCATCATTCCGCCGCTCCAGATCTGACCAATCGGGTTAGCGATCCCCAGACCAGCAATGTCCGGTGCAGAGCCGTGAACTGGTTCGAACATGGAGGGAAATGCTCTCTCCGGATTAAGATTAGCCGAAGGAGCGATCCCGATTGTGCCGGTTACGGCCGGGCCTAGGTCGCTCAGGATATCGCCAAACAGGTTAGACCCAACCACCACATCGAACCAATCCGGGTGTTGGACAAAGTGTGCCGTCAAAATATCGATGTGATATTGGTCGACGCGGATTTCAGGGTATTGCGCCGTTATTGCTTTTACTCGCTCGTCCCAGAATGGCATCGTGATGGTGATCCCATTACTCTTGGTAGCCGATGTGAGATGTTTCTTGGGCCGGGACTTGGCGAGCTCGAACGCGAATCGGAGGATTCGGTCAACCCCACGCCGGGTGAACACGGTCTGTTGCGTGACAACTTCGTCCTCGGTGCCATCGTAAATGCGTCCTCCGATTGAGGAGTACTCGCCTTCGTTATTTTCGCGAACGATAAGAAAATCGATGTCGCCAGTTTTACGGTCTCGCAGAGGGGATTCTATACCTGGCATTAATCGGACCGGTCGCAGGTTTGCGTATTGCTGAAAATGTCTGCGAATCGGGATCAGAAGTCCCCAAAGAGATACATGGTCGGGGATCGGAGGAAACCCGACTGCTCCTAGAAAAATGGCATCGTGGTCCTTGAGTTGTTCCAGACCATCCTCTGGCATCATCCGCCCGGTCTTTTGGTAGAACTCGCAGCTCCAAGGAAACTGATTCCATTGCAAACTGAACCCGTGTTTTCGGCCCGCCGCTTCCAAGACACGGATACCTTCAGGAACAACTTCCTTCCCAATGCCGTCGCCGGGAATAGTGGCGATACGATAACTTTTCATCCCTGTTCTCTAGCACGAAGGGAGGGGGTTAGCATGTGCGTCACGGCTCTCCTCCTTCTCGTCCTCGTCGTCGTCCTCGTCCTCGATCCGGCGTGGTGGAGTGGTGGAGTGATGGAGTGATGGAGTGGTGGAGTGGTGGAGTGGTGGAGTGGTGGAGGCATGACATGTTTCCGGATTGCGTTCGCGTTGCGGGTTGGCGTGCCTGACGGGCTCCGGTTATCGATGCGATTGTCGAGGGTTGCGTCGGTTGGCGACCGAAGGCGCGAAGCGCTGACAAGATTATAGCCTAGGCTGAGTCCGCGAGGCCTAGGTATGGGCAGAAAAGGCCCGTAGCGCTGAAAGCGCGAGAGAACCGAGGCTCGTTCAACGCATGTCCTGCTGCGCCGTTGTCTAGCACGCTTTCAGCGCTGATCGCCTTTTATTCGACGTTCCTAGGCCTCGAGGACTCAGCCTAGGCTAAAGTCTGCCAGCGCTTCGCGCCTTAAGACACGAGCGACGCTACAAAATTCTCCCACAACGAACCAGAAACGCGCTATGCATTTCCCGATTAGCCAGGCTAGAGTCTCACCCAGCGCCACATACCCCCATCATGGTCTACAATAAAGTACTCACCGATAGCAGCCAGGGATTCTCGCTTAAGGAATGGCGATTTGACTCGGCAAAGGCAGGCGACGCCTCAGGGAAAGGCGCCTGGAGCGTCACGAAAACCTGTCTGGCCGGTGGGCGTCAGGAAGGAACTGAGATCGTCGAGATCGATAACGGCGCCCTGAAATTTGTAGTGGTGCCAACCCGGGGCATGAGTATCTGGCGAGCGGAGATCCAAGGGATCCGATTGGGATGGGATTCGCCGGTTACGGAAATCGTGCATCCACAATTTGTGAACCTGACTGACCGGGGAGGCAAAGGGTGGTTAAATGGGTTCGGCGAGTGGCTATCACGTTGCGGGTTAGAGTCGATGGGGCCTCCTGGTCCGGATGGGCCCCAGGTTCTGACGCAACACGGCCGTATTAATTATCTGCCTGCCAACTATCTGGAGTTTCGGTTTGAGCTCGAACCAACCCCACGGATCGTGTTGCGCGGTACGGTCGATGAATCGTTCATGTTCGGCCCGCACCTACGCTTGATGACCGAGATTTCGACGGAGATCGGCAGCAGCGAGTTAGTGCTAAATGACACGGTAGTAAATTTGGCCGACATCCCTCAAGAGATGCAGAGCCTCTACCATATCAACTTTGGTCCGCCATTGCTGGGAGCCGGCGCCAAGTTCGTCGCCCCGGTCAAACGAGTCGCACCGCGAGATGCTCGAGCTGCCGAGGTCGATATGGCGAAATGGAATCTCTACGTAGGGCCACAACCGGCCGGCTATAGCGAGCAAGTCTATTTCGCCGAGCTTTGGGCGGATCAACAAGGTTCTACCCAGGCCTTGTTACAATCCCCCGATGGAAAATCGGGAGCGCTATTAGCATTCAACGCGCAGCAGTTGCCCTATTTTACTCTATGGAAAAATGAAGCGCCGCTCAAAACTGGCTATGTGACCGGCTTGGAACCGGCCACCAGTTACCCGTTTCATCGAGCGGAAGAGCGAAAAGCCGGTCGCCTTCTAAAACTTGCTCCAGGCGGATCTCACGAGGCCAAGGTCGCCATCAAAGCGCTATTGACCGAGGCCGAGGTGCAAGTGGCCATCCAGAGGATTAGCGAGTTGCAGCGCGAGGAACCGCGCGTGGAGACGAAGCCGATGGGGTAGGGATAGGGGTGGGGGTGAAAGGTAAAAGGTGATTGGTGATGTTGAAAGGCCTGCCCTGAGCAAGCATAAAGCGCGTCGAATGGGTCGCGCGGGGCCATAAGTCCCATGAGTCCCATAGAGGCTGTCGCGCCGTAGGCTTGGCGAAGGCGGATCTCATTCGTGGAAAGGGTCTACGATTTACCTTGCTCACTGCGTCACGCCGGACATATGCGCTCTACCCACGCCCACACGCCGTTACGCCCATACGCCGATACGCCTAATCGCCCGGGCGGTTTTGAGAGTACTTGGTCAATCCGATTTGTTTTCGGATGGCTGAAAACAAATTTTCGACCCCCTGCCGGTTCGCGAAATTGATCACAAAAGCTGGTAGCCCTCCTCCGGCATCCGTCAGAATCGTGTACGTTGCCATGGTCTTCTTGCCTCCGTCGGCAGGTTCCAGGCTCCACGAACCTTGGTCGAGCGTTATTCGGATCACACCTGGACTAGGGCTCGGTCCTAGCGAGTTTACCGGTTCCCAATGCAGCTGATAACTGGTCGTTCCGTCCTCGTGTTTTTGCGTTTGGCTAGACACGGACACAGTGATATCCCGGGCGCCGATGAAGGGTGGATCCAGACGAAAGTAGCTGATTATTTGATTCAGTTTGCGCTCGATGACTGTGGTCTTCGTGGTGTACGGCATGAAGCTGGGGTAGTCTTCCACCCCGTCGATCACATTTTTTACGACCCAATTCGGCGCGTCGATTGGACCGACTGCCCGGATTTCCTTGATAGAACAACCAGGATGCGTCCGCGCAAAAATCGCTAGGCTGTCGTTTTTGGTAAGTTGCACCCAATCGGTGCTATCGGCGCTGGCTGGACTACTACCTGCAAGGTTCGCCAGTCCACTAAGCACGCAGGCGACTGAAACCACAGTCGTTCCCTTTCTCACCTTTGACTTGCGCAATAACATGCCGCTCATCTCGGATTAAAAGTATCCCCCTTAGTTGTGTCGTTCATCTCTATAAGGGCATCGAGCGAACGGGCGTTCCGGTTCTCTTCTAAATCGCAAAAGTTTCGGGGTGCGGGCAAGGCAAAAATTCTAATCGCCAACGTGGTCGTACTCTTCGTTAATATCTTTTCGCGAGTAATCGGTCATGAACAAGGTCGCAATAATGGCGATGACGGCGCAGATGGCGATGTAGCAGGAGATAACAACGCCGGATTTGAACTGAATGAAGAGCCAGGTTGCGATCAAGGGAGAAGGTCCGCCCGCGATGAGGGAGGCAAGCTGGTAGCCCAGCGAAGCGCCGCTGTAACGCATCCGGGGAGTGAACTGTTCGGCGATGAGCGCCGCCTGTGGACCGTAAACCATGCTATGCGGGATCGACCCAAGCATCGCACCGAGGACCATTAAGACCACATTGCCGGAATCAAGCAGCGCGAAGAAAATGAAGCCATAGACCGCCATGGTGACAGCGCCGATAAGATACATCCTTTTGCGGCCAATCTTGTCCGATAGATAACCGAAAAACGGGATGCAAAAAAACTCGATCACGGCGAAACCCATGATAGCGCCCAACAGGAGGTTTCTGTCCATCTTCAAATGGCCGACGGCGTAGGAGAAGACGAAAGCAGTGAAGATATAATAAGGGGTTTGTTCGGCCAGGCGAATGAGCGCCGACAAAATCACGGATTTCGGTTGCCGTTTCAATACCTTTGCCGCCGGAAGCTTCTCGACCTTGTTCTCCGCCACTATTTTGGAGAAGGTCGGAGTCTCCAGGATACCAAGCCTGATCCAGAGGCCAATCACCACGAGCACGCCGCTGAACAAAAAGGGAATGCGCCAGCCCCATTCGAAAAATTGATTTCCGCTAAGCGCGAAACTGAATCCCAAGACCGCCAGGTTCGCTAAAAAGGATCCGACCGGCACCCCAAATTGCGGCCAGGCGGCAATGAATCCGCGGCGCCCAAACGTTTTCGTCCATTCCATCGCCAGCAAAACCGAGCCGCCCCATTCACCGCCAACCCCAATTCCCTGCACCACCCGCAAAAAAATCAGAATGACGGCGCCCCAGACGCCGATCTGGTTGTATCCGGGCACAAATGCGACCAAGAACGTCGCGATGCCCATTAACAGAAGAGTGGCGATCAATGCTCCTTTTCTTCCGATACGGTCCCCGTAATGCCCAAAGATGTAGGCACCGATGGGCCTGGCAGCGAACCCGCCGAAATAGATACCGAATGAATTGAGCAAGCCGGTATTAGCGTCGGCATCCGGGAAAAAGGTTTTCGCGAAAACGAGCCCGGTGACGATGCTGTACAGAAAGAAATCATACCATTCGATAGACGTACCGATGGTGCTAGCAATTACGGCTCGAACCAGCATAGAGCGGCGTTGGCTATCACTGAGTTCGCCTTGGATCGCACTGCTCATCTTTTCCTCCTCCGTGACACTACGTCGAGAGAACGGGATACCATTAGGGCTGGGTCGAATTCTGTCTGGCGCAAGCAAAACGCGACACACAGAAAAACGGCAATGATCGTAGCTGGGGGGTGCATGATTTGTTTCTGATCTCCGATCCGCCAATTGGATCGGCCGGCACATTCTAGATTGAAGAGCTGCCGAGCGTCAATGAGCGTGTGGGCCGCGGGAGCGTGACGGCGTGTTGGCGTGTCGGGGTGTTTGGACCCCCGGTCGGTAGGGAGAAAATCTCGGCGCGGCCTCGACGTTTTCTTCCGATGGTTTCGCCGCGCCGGATTTGAGCCGCGCCGTTGATTTTCCACCTCGCTGGTTTCGACAGTTACGAGAACGATACTGTCCTGCAGGATGCAACGCGCACGCATGGCTCAAATCCGGCGCGGTCCGACCAGCTAGGTGGCTTCCGTCGTCCGCACCGAGATTTTCGCCCTACCGGCCCTGGGTCGATGCTCCACACGCCGACACGCCCATACGCCGACACGCCCGTACGGATTGTGCCTCAAACCCGATCCAGTATGCTCCCGCATGAAAGTCCTCCTCTTCGACACATTCGGTACGCTGGTGGATTGGCGAACTAGCTTGATTACTGCATTGACCGATTTCGGTCGAGAGAAAGGACGGCTGTTCCCGGCAGCGGAAATCGTTGATCGCTGGCGCGCGGCTTATGAGCCGATGATGGATCGCGTGCGTACGGGAAAACTGCCTTGGACTGATCTCGATGCGCTTCATCGAATGGCCCTGATTGAACTGCTTCCTGATTTTCAGCTCTCCGATTTAACGGCGGCCGAGATCGATCAGCTCACACTTGGCTGGCACCACTTGTCGCCTTGGCCGGACTCAGTGCCGGGTCTTACCCGGCTAAAGCGCAAGTTCATTTTGGGGCCGCTGTCAAACGGCAACTTCTCGTTACTCGTCGACTTAGCGAAGTTTGCCGGCTTGCCGTGGGACGCAATCTTGGGGGCAGATTTGTTTAAGCATTACAAGCCGGATCCGAACACGTATCTCGGAGCTTGCCAACTCCTGAAGACACCGCCGGCTGACGTAATGCTGGTGGCTGCGCACAATTACGATTTAAAGGCTGCGCAAAGCCTCGGCTTAAAGACCGCATTCGTTGCGCGTCCGTCGGAATACGGGCCGCGTCAGACAAAAGATTTCGGCCCTGAAGGCGCCTGGGATTTCGTTGCTCGTGATATGAACGAATTGGCGGCGATGCTGGGATGCTGAGGGCGTATGCGCGTCTGGCATTTGGTGGGGCGAGGGCCTGCCGCGCCGTAGGCTCGGCGAAGGCGGGCTCCCGAACGGCCAAAACGGGTTCGCGGAGCGCCTGACTTGCCTGAGACGTCTACTTCTTCTTAAAGGGGCCGTGAACCAGCCGGCGTTCCAATAGCCACAGAAGAATACCGACGATCGCGTAGATGATGAACTGATAGAGGTAAACAAAAAGAGTAGGGGGTAGCATCGGGGTCCAATATTACTGCGCTAGCTCCAAAGTAAAACCCACAAAAAAGTCGGCAGTCTTGGTAGGGCGAGCCGCCTTCAAACCCAACGTCCGCGCGGAGAGCCGAGCAAGAAACCGCCCGGCGTTTTGCGGGGCTGAGAAAACGCGTTAAACAGCCACCACTGGGTGGATAATCGCTTTTTCTTCTTCGTGCTCGCATTTTTTCTGCAATTTGATATCCACTTAGCGTCTACCAGCGTGTATATGGCGAAAATCCCTCATCCTATCCGGCTAACAGGGTTAGCCCTATCAGCCTTCATTATTACCCTCGGTACAGCCCAAGCGCAGAAAGCTCCGGCAACACCGGCGGGGACTCCTGACTCAAAAACGATCACGAGCAGTGGAAACCTGCCTTCGCCATCTTGGCTATTTCAGGCAATCAACGCTGCCGTACCCGAGTTCGATTGGAAAACCAAGGTTCGCGAATTGACTTCGGACCCGAACTTCGAAAAGTCGGATTACCCCGACGATCTCTCGAAGATCACTAACCTCGGAATACGACTCGCTGTGGCCTTTGTATCCATTATGGCAAAGGACTATGAAAGCTTGGAGAAAGCAGCCAAGGTAAGTTCGGAGCTCGCATCCGGCTTTAGCGTCTCTTCTGATATCACCAGCAAAGCAGAAGAAGCACGGGATTTGGCAAAGGACGGAAAATGGGATGAGGTGAATTCCAAATTAGACTTAATTGCTCAAGATGTGTCTAAAGAATTGAAGAACGGCGCGCACAAGTCAGAGGCAACGATGTCTTTCGCTACCGGCTGGCTGACTGGGCTCAATATTATGAGCAGTGCTTTGGCGGATAATTATTCGGAGACGGCCGCCACCTTGATTCGACAGGGTCCGTTGCCAGGATTACTGGTCGAGCAGCTTAAGTCGGTGTCACAAAACTACAAAACCAATAACGACGGCAAAGATCACACCAACTATAAAACCATTACTGATGGGGTGACCGAAGTCGCCGAGGCGGTGAAAAAGGATCAAAACAAACCGTTAACGAAGGACGAGCTAGCGGCTCTGCGAGATAAAAGCGGAGCGTTGATCAAGAGCATTGAGACTTTGGCTTCCTGATCTACTGCCGTTATCAGCCTCGATTTGCCCGGTTCTCTGCCCCCGGATCAGCCACTGTATCAATGGTCTGGGGTGCAATCGGTAATTTGTCTTGTATTTGCCTGTTGCAGTCGGAACAAAGAGTGCAAGCGAGAAGCTCGAAACTAATAAACGATGAGCGGGGATCTAGCCGGTACTTTCAAGGCAGCGCATGAAATACCATTGTTCCTCAAAAATGTTCTTCATCGCGATGAGCAGACTGCGAAGATTGTCAAAGTCTTTGGAAGCCTCTTCACCCTAGTTCGAGGTTCCGCGGACGAGGTCCAGAGAGGCATCTCGTCCTACCTGCGGTTCAGCTATCAGGAGGAGGTGGCCGCTTCCTTGGAAGCCGCTGTCGATCAATGGCGTGATTCCCCGGCTTCGTTCGAGGAATCCGCCCAGGCGCTAAAGCCTTCTTGGGACATCCCGGCCAAAGCTTTTCTGGCGATTAAGCTCTGCGAGATTCTTCGCCAAGTCGACCCCAACTGGACGCGGCGCCTTCCACTTATCGGGCAAAGCTTGGGCCTGCCGGAACCGGTTCTCGGGTTTATCAAAGCGGTTGTTGATCCGAATCTTGCGCAATCGCCGGGTGGTCTATTCGTCCAATTTTGGGTTGGCCCCAATGGGTCTGGGAAGTGTTTCCAGACGCTGGAACTAACGAGTCCGGTTTATATCACTTACTGGAACAAGGAGTTCTACATCTCTGTTGGGCAAGAGGATGCGTTGCTGGATGGTAAGGTAATCCCTGCGCGTTTCGCATTTCGGTTTGATTCAATCGCGGAACTTCGGGTTGGGGGATTCCGGCTATTGTACCGCCAGTTGCAAATGCTGCAGCGCTGGTTTCAGCTTGGGACAAAAGGGGTTCCTAGTTTCAGTCTGAGCGACCAGGGACGCCCGGTCCTCCAACGACCTTCGGACAGAGCGCAAACTACCTGCACTCTCAAACCGACCGCGCTGGGGCTAACTCAAGGTGGAGGTGAGCTTCGCCTTGAATGGCAGGACACCCATGAGGTGGACGGCGTCGAGATCCGGGTCAGCGAAGTCGCTGAGATTATTATGGCTTTGGCCGGCGGAGCTGACGCTAGCGATCAAAGAGCCACGTCCGCCTGCTTGTTAGAGTTGGTAAACGTCGGCTGCAACTTCGGCAAGATACGCGGACTGAGGGAGATTTCTTGCTTAGCTGCTGGTGGTCAAATGGTTGCAGTCATGGGCCCCAGCGGCTGCGGTAAGTCGACGCTGCTCGGGACGATGATCGGGTCCGTACCGCTTACTGCCGGCATCATAAAGATGAACGGAGTCGATTTGGCGGGCCTCGTCCGAGACAATCCCCGGCTGCTAGGCTATGTGCCCCAGGATAACATCACTTTCTCGACCTTAACGGTGGCTGAAAATTTGCGCTATGGAGCGAGGCTCCGGCTGGCCGAACCTACCAAGCAGAAAATCGATGCTTGCGTGCAAAACGTGCTCGACGAGATCGACTTGAAGGAACGAGCCGGCACCATTGTCGGAGATGAGGACGTCAAGACGTTGAGCGGCGGCCAACGAAAAAGAGTGAGTTTGGGTCTCGAGCTCCTCACGCCCAAGTCAATTCTGCTGCTGGACGAGCCAACCTCAGGCCTCTCTTCTGGGGACTCAGAACGGATTTTGCGGATTCTTCGCGCCCGGGCCGACAATGGGGCGCTGGTTTTAGTCGTGATCCATCAGCCTAGCGCCGCTCTTTTCAGGCTGTTTGATCGGTTACTTTTGTTAGACCGCGGCGGGATGGCTGCGTTCTATGGCGATCCCCTGAACGCCCGTTCCTACCTCGAAAAAGTGGCGCCGCTTCCTAGCGTGACGGACGCCGATCTGTTCGATCCCGCGAGCCTTTTGGGCGCACTGGAAGCACCAGCCAGACGAATCGATGGACGTGCCGAAGAACGCCGGATGTTTGACCCGGACTATTGGAAAGCACGGTTCGATTGGTTTCGCCGAAAGCACTCCAACCCGATCCCAGCACCGGAATTGAGGCGACCTCCAGCGGATGAGCCCCTTCAGGGTTGGTTCTTACGACAAATACAGATCTTGTTCGAGCGATCGCTCAAATGCAAACTGCGCGACTCGCTGGGCATAGGGCTATCTTTAGGCACGGCGATTTTCCTCGGGTTGGTCGTGGGCAGAATCTTGAGCTCTGAGCCGGTCCTGAAAAATAACAATTTGTTCCCATCGTTCCCGTTCCTATCCTCGATTGTCGCCCTTTTCATAGGGATGTCATCGAGCATAACGGAAGTGATTCGGGAACGGCCGATTTTGCGCCGGGAGAAACTCCTGAAGGTGGATCTGACTCTTTGGCTTACCTCGAAGTTTGGCACTTTGATTCTGATTAACTTGGTGCCGATCGTTTTGTACACCATCATCAGCATGTGGCTGCTGCAGGTGCCGGAGTCGTTCTGGATCTATATCTCTTCTCTTCTTTATCTGTGGTTGGTCTCGGCAGTCGGAGTCGCTCTAGGTTTAGCCATTTCCAGTTTTCCCGAAATCAAGACCGCGGCTGCGACCAGCGTTCTCCCGCTTATATTGGTGCCACAGCTTGTCCTGGCAGGGGCCGATCCTTTTAAGTTCGGTAGCGTGCACTCCTTGATTATTTTCCCCGAAAAAGTCGCGGAGCAAATAGGCTACATCGCGAAAAAGGATGTCGATGACGCGAACAAATCCGGGACTCAATTGGATGCGAATACCGCGCCAATTACTTGGGATGAGACCGTTAAAACGGTTGGATCGTCGCCGAAAGAACTCAAACAGACCGTTTGGACCAAACTAATGCAAACGATCGGCACGACTTATCAGCAAAAGCATATTGCCGGCGATGCTGCGGACGGCCGCAAAAAAGTGGTCGACGAGTATTTTCTGACCAAACCTCCTGAAATCGCCGGAGTCATGCCGTCTCGATGGTCCTATGAAGGACTGATTGCCCTGTACAACAATCATTCACATTGGCGAATGGCTGAGCGACTACATTCGGATTCTGTGGCTTACAGCGCCGCTGTTACCAAGGCTCAAAGTGCAAAGGACGATCCGAGTAAGGCTGAACATAACCTTACGGACGACCAGATCAACACTATGCGATTAGTCACCTCGCTGATTAAGACCCTCCAGGAAGACGCGGAAAACACAACTCTTAAGAAGTACAACAGCCAATTAACTAACGATCTGATTTTTGACAACGACCCCCAGCTCTCCAATTGGGACGTAGCGCATCCGACGGCGCTCGTCCGTTATAAACCTATACCTTTTACCGCCATCGTGATTCCGACCGAGTGGTACAACGCGCTGGTCCTTTTGTTGATGACCTTCATCGTCCTGGTGATTTCTAGAACCCTGTTGAGTAGTTGGTTCCAATCCGTTGCGATGGCCGCGCCCGCCCTGCTCGCGGATCGAATTTCCCAGATTCGTAAGAACCTAGCGAGCCGCCCGAGGTGAAATGATGCCGCCTACAAAACCACCGAGTCAGAATCCATTTTTTCTGGTGGCCGGCGATTCAACCGCTGCGGCTCTAACCGGGCTTGAGCTGGCCCGCCAAGGTATTCCGACCAAACTAGTCGCTTCGCCGGGGTCAGTTGCTGCCGGCATAGCAATTTCTTTTGGTATTGCTCTCGATCCCGGTTCGTTTTCGTTGTTCCTAGGCCGGATCGGGCTAACCGACGTCAGCCATCTCATTCTGTTCCCCACCGATCTTTGCGAACTGGCGCTTTGGTTAGCAGCGGCCGAGGACGCAGTTGATAGAAATAGGCGAGCTCCCCTCGCCGTGTTTGCCGCGGCTCCAAATTCAGAAAGCCTGGCGGCGATTCGTCGAGGCGTGGTGGTGCTTGAACCTCAGCCTTATTTCTTTGTTCAATTCTTTTCTACGGACGAAGACGTTGCTCGTGACTTCGTGTTCGAATATTTCGGAAATAAAGCGAGGGGTGGAGATGGAGCTAATGGATTCCTGATTGTTGGTTCCAATTCGTTAGCGGAGGCGATCGCGCTTAAGATCGCAAAACTAGGCGGGTTGCTCGATGGTTCGAAACCCAAACTCGATTGGATCATCACGCCGGAAATGGCTCAAAGAATCGATCTTCGCTATCCTGCTCTCAAGGACATCTGCACGGTGAATTTCCACTCGCCGGAAAAAGAGCCCCTTACGATGATCGAGTCGTTTGCCGACCCGACTCGAGCGCTGATCTTAACCGAAGGATCGAGGGGTTTGGAGGAATGCTCGACCATCGGTCAACGAGGGGTGCTGAAACATTTCGTGGGGACTTATGTTCCTCACACTCGGGCGGATCGATTGAATAGAGTATTCCGCAAACATTTCTCGTGGGGCGCGAATGCCGGCTACGTGCGTTTCTTTGGAGATTATTTGGCGATTGCCTCGCTGGCCAGGTTCGCGGAAACGGGACGCTTTCGCTTGGCGCGTTCTATCCATGAGCGCTATTGCGAAGCGCGGATGGCTGAAGGTGAACTGCCCGTTGACAATCCAAGTCTGAAGCCCTGGCACGCCATCGACGAAGACGCGCGCCAATCGAACCGAGAGCGAGCCGATCATGTAATTTATATGCTCGGACGCCTCGGATATGTGGTTGATGAAGCTCGCGATGGCGCACCGTCTGTTCTCTCCTTCGATAAAGAACTTCTAGAACAAATGGCGCGGTTAGAACATCTACGCTGGACAGCCGAGCGCCGATTGGCGTGGTGGTCCTTTGGCGCGATTCGCGACAACGCTCTACGCCGCCACCCCTTGCTCGTTCCCTACGATGCTCTGGAAGAAGAGGAGAAAGAGAAGGATCGACAAACGGTGCGCGATATCCCAGAGGTATTGCGTCGGGCGGGCTTGGTTGCGAGATCCGGAGATCAAAGAGTGGTACCACCGCGATTACCGGTTTAGCCAAGGCTGTTTCTGAAACGATTATGACACGACGCACAAGTATCCTGGCGATGGTGTTGCTTGCGCTGTTAGTGACCGCTAGCGCCGGCGACAATCTCGGTCCGGCTCCCTGGATCAAGGATGATTCGGACAGCACCGGCCAGCGGCCGCCACCCTGGATGCCGGATGACCCCGGAGGCAACAAGTTCGGCGTGGATCCTATGCAACTTCTGCAAACTAAAGACATTAAAGACGAATTGAAATTGACCGCTGACCAGACCCAGCAGTTGTCGAGTCTGGCCGATCGGTACCAGCAAGAAATCAAGAAAGAGCTCGGGAACGTGGATTTCAGCGGGTTGAGCGCTGACGAACGGACCAAGAAAGAGACTGAGCTCAGGCAAACGGTGACCAAGCTCATGGAGTCAGAACGCCAAGAGGTAGAAAAAATCTTGAACGCTGATCAGCTAGACGCATTCAAGCGCATCATGCTCAAAGTGAATGGAGCGGAGGCGTAGAGTACGGTAGGGATGAGCTCCCGACTACGCCAAGCCTACGTCGCGGCCAAACTCTGTGACTTTGAAACACCTTAGAACCAGGGCACGCCATAGCGAAGCGACGGCGGCCTGCTCATCCGAGATGCTCAGGACGATGCCTTTCCCTCACCACACCGCGGACGAGCAGGAGCTGGTCCCTAGTTTTTCACGTTACTAACCTTTTATGTCTCCACTACGTTATTCTTCGCTATTAATTATCTGGGCCGGTTGTTCGGTCTCACGGTTATCCGCGGCGGAAGATAGCAACAATTCGCCTAAACCTCCTGATACCGCTGAGATTACGTCGAAGGTCTCTTTAGTGCACCTGGGCAGCATCGACACCTTCACGATTACCGAACAAGGGACGTTAGCCGGACGCTTTTTGTTGAGCGCTCTTGACAGCAAAGACCTCAGCTACGCGAAAAAGGCCAAGGAAATCTATGAAACGATTATCCCGACGGAGCATTACGGCGGCGAATACACCGCTTTAGAATGGTTCTGTGATTATCTCCTCGGGAACGACGACAGCCGTAAACAGCAACTCGCGGATCGGTATCACAAGAGCTTTTTCGAATTTTTCGGTGCGAACGATTTCGCCACCCTGAAGGAATATCTGACCCGAAAATACAAGTTAAAGAAGTTAGCGGACTCAGGCACCGAAGCTGGAAGAGATAGGATCGCTTTTCTAGAGGACTCCATTCTTTTCAACAATCCGCGCCGGGAAGAATGGGAAAAAACGAGTAAGATCATCGATGCGCTGAAGATTCAGCCCGGAACCACGATCGCCGATGTGGGTTGCGGGCCGGGTTACTACACTTTCAAATTTTCCGAGTTGGTTGGACCAAGCGGTAAGGTCTTTGGCATCGATACGGTCGAGGAACATCTCAACTACGTAAAGAGCCTTAGTACCAAGTTCGATATTAAGAACGTTGAGACCATTAAAGACCGGCAGGATTCAGCCGGCATCCCTGCCAACAGCTCGGATATGGTCTTCATGTGCTCGCTGTATCACATCATCTACACGACTTCGACCGAAGAGGTCAAAGATCGGTTCGTTAACAGCATGAAGGCGGCGCTGAAACCCGATGGGCGGCTTGTCATTGTGGATAACGCAGTGGTGACCCAGGGAACTCTGCCGTATCACGGACCACACATCGCCAAGGAGTTAATCATTGGGCAGCTCTATTATTACGGCTTCGATTTGGCTGAACAATACCAGTTTATTCCGCAGCGCTACGTGTTGGTGTTCAAGAAGAGACAGGGGGAGGAGACGAAAGGTGTGTCTGCATTGCATTGACGGGTGGCACGAAAGTAATCAGTAATCAGTAAATCAGTACAGAGGTGTCTCCTCTGGCTTCTTCACTGATTACTGACACACTGATTACTGATTACTTTTCGTGCCACGTCTCACCTCTCGTTTTCCACCTTGGTTGCAACGCCACACCTCATAGGCATCCTGGCCGCCCTCGGTTCCGCCGCATCTTGGGCGGTTGGCACCCTGCTATTTAAGGGGATCGGCGAGGAGTTCTCGCCGATGGCGATGACGTTCATCAAGAGTTTGCTGGGCTTGTTGCTGATGGCCGGCGCGCTTTTCCTGGTTGGTTGGGAACCAGTTAAGTCTTTCCCCCTCGGTTGGCTATCACTCAGTGGACTTCTCGGTATTGCTCTTGGCGATACGTTCTTTTTCGCTGCGCTGCGCCGTTTGCCGGCGCATCAATTGGTTATTCTGATGCTGTTGGCGCCAGTGCTCACCTTATTGATGGCGCTCTGCTTCCTGGGCGAACGGCCGGCTATCCTAAGCTGGATCGGAATCGGACTCGTTCTCGGTGGGGTTAGTCTCACCTTTAAGGACAAGATCGAGGTCGACCAGGGAGCGCGCGAACGCGGATTAGGATTGCTGTTTGGCGTCCTCTCAGTCCTGTCGATGGCGGGTTCTATCATCATCGCCAAGATCGGCCTTCAAGATGTTTCCGCGATGGAAGGAACTTTTCTGCGGCTCTTCTTCGGTTTTGCCGGGATGCTGGTGGTAGGGCTGGCAAGAAGGGAGCTTGGCAACTGGCTGGTTCCTTTTCGTCAAGCGGGCTTGCGTTTACGCTTTCTTTTGGCTGTAGTCGTGGTGACGTTCGGTGGGTTCTGGCTCTCACTTGATGCCATTAAGCGACTGGACGTTTCGACAGCGAATACCTTGCTTGCCACTGAACCGGTCTTTGCATTGCCGCTTGCAGTCATTTGGCTCCGGGAACACGCCACAGGCGCCGCTGTCATTGGAGCCATCGTTGCATTATGCGGCGCCGGCATTTTGGCGTTTAACGGTTAGGGTGAGTAACGGCGGGTGGGCGTGTCGGCGTTGCCCATAGGCGCTGCGATCATATAGGACTCGTGCGACTCATGGATCGGCCCTCACTAGGAAACTCGCCTTAGGCTCGTTTTATGACAAATGGCAAATGACAGATGACAAATTGGGCTGGCGGATTTGTCATTTGGGATCTGTCATCTGTCATCCGAACGAGCCTGAGGCGAGTTCGGGAAGCCGGTCCCATAAGTCCCATAAGTCCCATCCGTCAACGAAGCCCAACACGTTGCCCGCCTTACTGCGCTCATACCCCGACACGCCACACCTACATTCCCGGCTTGACCTCGGTTCCAGAAACGAATGAAATGGCGCTGAAAGAAATTCTGCAAGTGTGGCCAACTTCGGCATCCAACCCTTATGAATATCCTCGGACAATTTCCGAACATATCTGACGCGTTGATGGATCGTGCGCGCAGCAGAGTCGCTGACTTCAATCGGTTCCGAGAGGAAGGTTTAATTTGTCAAAGCGGTGACTTTTTTCCCTCCGTCCACTACCCGCCTATCACCATGTACGATGAAGTGGATGAAAATAAGCTGTTCGAGGATTATTCATTGCCGGCCGATGGGAAGTTGGACGTCTACGCACATATCCCGTTCTGCAAGCAGCGCTGCATCTTCTGCCATTACCCGGTGATGCTCGGCAAAAAGGAAGCGGAGATGGAGCAATATCTAGGCGCGCTGGAAAAAGAAATGGATATTTACATGCGGCGCTTGGGCATTGATCGGATCAAAGCTCGGTCCATTCTCATTGGCGGTGGGACGCCGTCCTATCTCAGCCCAGTGCAGTTGAAACGGTTTCTGGATTTCTTCACCAAACGTCTCGATATGTCGGAGTGCGAGCAATTTAACTGGGACGTTGATCCATCGACCCTGGTTGGTCCGATCGGCTTGGAACGGTTGAAGATCCTGCGAGATTACGGCTCAGACCGGATGACCCTCGGCATCCAATCGTTGGATGAGCGGGTCTTGGAGATCATGAACCGGCCGCATGACAAATCGGTCGCGCTGGAAGCCATTCGGAACTGTCAAGAACACGGCTATCAGGTCAACATCGAATTCATTTTTGGTCACCCTGGGGAGACCATGGAGAATTGGGTGGAGGTAATGCGAGAGGCCGTAACCCTGGGTACCGAAGAGATCCAGCTTTACCGGCTGAAAGTGGAAGCCTACGGCGATTATCAGGGCCCGATTAAAAACTATCTCAATAAACGTCCGGATGAAGCTGTTCCTCATGAAGAGCAGATCATGATGAAGCAGCTCGCTATCGATATCCTGGCCGAGAACGGATATCATGAGAATCTGCGGCGAGTTTATACTAAAGAACGGGAACACTTCTCCTGCTACGCGGAAAACCAGTGTTGCAAACTCTACGATGAAGTCGGCTTTGGGCTGACCGCTTTCAGCAGCCTGAGGGATCGCTTTGTGCTGAACAGTGAGACCTTTGGTGAGTACTACCAACATATTGAAGCAGGCAGAATGCCGCTAAATCGCGGCCTTAAGCGCGATAAAGATCAGCAATTGCGTTGGGCGATTGTGTTACCGATTAAGAATCGGGACGTGTATAAGAGCACATTCGAGGCAGCGACCGGAGAGTCCATCGACAAGGTCTTTCGGTCAAAGATCGAACGGCTCAAAGCGTATGACCTGTTGCGAGAAGACGAGGTCAGTCTCGGGCTAACCCAATTGGGAACATTTTTTGCCGACGAAGTCGCCCAACAATTTCATTCAGACGATTATATCCCCTATCCGCGCGAAGCCTACGCTGCCGGTCCTCTAAATCCCTATCTGGATACGGATCCTTACGCGGCAAGCGATGCGGCGGCCTTGGCAGTTTCCTAAAGTATATCCGGAGGCAGGAATCAACCGCGATGTTTAATGACACGGTAGCGTTTGCTGGGCAGTCTGGAAACGGTTGTAAATATGTAGATGGTTCGGAATTGAGCGATCCCGATTTGTTTTGGGATCGAGAGGCCATTATTCGTTGGCTGCAGGTCAGGGGGACGGAGCAGGAACTCCTTTTTGCTGCGGCTCGATCTGCGCGGGAACAGGTTTATGGCCGCCGGGTGATCGTTCGGGGGTTAATTGAGGTCACAAACCTCTGCCGAGTGAACTGCGAATTCTGCCCGATGCGGCGAGATAATACGAAACAAAACACCATTTTCCAGCTCACCCCTGATCAAATACTGGATGTGGTGGCCGACATTAAGGCGGCCGGCATTAACATCGTCTTTTTCCAAGCCGGTGAAGTTGGCAAGACCACTCGACTAGTAGGCGACCTGTTGCCCGAGATCCAGGCCCGGTTTGATAGTCCCGTTGAGCTTTTGCTTTGTCTCGGTAACAAGACAGATACCGAATACGAGTTTCTGAAAAAACAGGGCGGCACCAGTTACATCCTGAAGCATGAGACTAGTGACCCCGATCTGAACGAACGGATGCGTCAATCGTCGTTTGAGGAAAGAATTCGCTGTTTGCGGACATTGGTTCGATTGGGTTTTAAGGTGGGAACTGGGGCGATTGTCGGATTGCCGGGGCAGTCAGTCGAGAGTCTGGCTGACGATCTCGAACTTGCCCGGGATCTTGGCGCCCACATGGTAAGCGGCTCCCCATTTATTCCGGCCCCAGATACGCCGTTGGCCGATCATCCACCCGGTGACGTCGAGTTGACGTTGAATCTTATTGCGATCGCCCGGATCATGAACCCTTCCTGGCTGATACCCAGTGTTAGCGCTTTGGAGCGTCGACAAGGAGGAGGCCAACTCAGCGGGCTCGCCGCCGGTGCGAACGTTTTGACCGTCAATTTCACGCCCCCGGTCGAGCAGGAAAAATACCTGATTTACGGCAAGGATCGATATGTGGTTCGAAACGACCACGTCAGCGAGATTGTCCGCCAAGCGGGGCTGGAACGGGCTCACTCGGTGTTTGCGGCGTAATTTGGTACGGATGGGACTGGCCAATTTTGGTGGGGCGAGGCTCCCGCACGGCCTGAGAATTTAAACGAAGTTACTGACGTTGGTGAATTCCAGCGTCTTGCTACGCCAATTTGCGCGCCGAGCCGTGGGTCTGCGGTGTCGCTAGCATCTTAGTTCGCTCCCAAGATGGTCGCATGCAGTGGCCGAACATTCCGCTTCACCACCGCACACGATATACCGCGGCCTCGTTTGGTGGGGCGAGGCTCCCGCACAACCTGAGAATTTAAACGAAGCTACTGACGTTGGTGAATTCCAGCGTCTGGTTACGCCAATTTGCGTGCCGAGCCGAGGGTCTGCGGTGTCGCTAGCATCGTGGTTCGCCCCGAGATGGTCGTATGTAGCCGAACAGTCCGGTTCACCATGGCACACGATATACCGCGGCTCGGCGAGCGTATGGGCGTAGTCAGATGTTGGGACTAAGCAGACCAGCGGCTTCGTCAAAATCATAGCGACGTTCGGGAGCCTCGCCCCACCAAAAATGGCAAGCCTCGCCCGACCAAGGCCGCATTGACACCCGCCGAATTCCGCGTTCGCCGCGGAATCAGCCTTCGCTCTGCCAGCAAAAATACATCCCGTAAGATTGACGCTCGCGAATATGCCCTGTATAGCGTGAGTCATCTCTGGAATTTTGGTTCGGTTACCCCAAAACGGGAAAAATAAATCGAGAGAGAATCAGTGGCGCCAGAGGTGACAGGTATGAAAACCCCACTCTTGCTGTGCTGTTTGCTGCTCGGGGCGAGGTGGGTTCTAGCCGGAGAAACCGAGACCATTCAAGGGCCGACTCCGATCACGGCTAGCCCGACGTCAGATCCGACGTGGACCTTTGAGTCAACCACGAGCTACACCAGCGGCGCCCGCATCATGAAAGCGGGGTCTTTTGGGTCTCAGGCGAACGTCGAATATGAATTGCAGGCCTATAAGGACATCAAGCTGTTTCAGAACTATTTCCTGCAGCTCGGATTCGATTTGGAGCGATTCAATTTTTCGCGCTCCAACAGTTTTTTTCCTTACTCCATGACCAACCTGGCCGGCGAATTAGTCTTCGCTTATTGGGATGGAGACGATTTTTATCCCGTCTTGAAATTTGAGCCGGGTCTTTATTACACGCGTGCCCACATCACGAAAAACTCGTTTGATGTACCGATTCGGTTTACTCCCGGGCTCAAAGTAAATGATAATCTTTATGTAATCGGCGGTTGCAGCATCGATGTTTATTCGAATCCGATCGTCTTTCCCGTAGCCGGGCTTAACTGGAAGATCAACGATCAATGGAACTTGCGAGCCGTCTTTCCTCGTCCGCGTTTTAGCTACCTGCCCAACAAGAAATGGGAGTTCTTTGTGCAGGGAGACTTAAATGGCGACAGCTTTCGTAACGGACCGACCAATGATCACCGCACCAATAACGCGGTCTTGCAGTATTATTATTACCGCGCTGGCGTCGGATTTAACTATGAGGCGGTCAAAGGGTTCGAGGTTGAAGTCGTGGCAGGCTGGAACTTCAAGTCAGAGTACGATTACATTCGCGGAGGCCCGATCTACGATGTCAAAGGCGCGCCGTACGTCTGGCTAGACTTGAAGTGGACGGTGTTTTGAGGGGGGCCTCCTAATCGTCCTCGTGCTCGATTGGATGGCGTGTCTACAACGGACGCCCCAGCTCTCGCCAATAAAATTCGACTCATCGGACCGCTCCACATAAGTCCCATCGGTCCCATGAGTCCCATCTGTTCGCAGCGATGGCGGCGTGCATACACAGAGCGCGGTCTTAGGCCCCGCAGCTCCCCGGAATCGAGCACGAGGACGATTATCGGGCGACGACGCCCCCCCGTTTTCCGGTTGCACGACTACGGGAAAAGGAGCGATAGGATACCAATGAATTATCGTCGACTCGGCAGTGCTGGTGTTAAGGTTAGCGAGCTTTCCTTCGGGTCGTGGGTAACGTTCGGTGACCAGATCGGAGACGACGTTGCAGAGTCGTTGATGGTCAAAGCTTACGAAGGAGGCATTAATTTCTTTGATAACGCGGAAGGCTATGCTCGCGGCAAATCCGAGCTGGTGATGGGCAACATTTTGAAGAAGCTCGGTTGGCCTCGGGACACTTGGCTGGTATCCAGCAAAGTCTATTTCGGCTCCGCTCCTGAACCTAAACCGAATCAGACTGGTCTAAGCCGCAAACATATATTCGAAGCTTGTCAGGCGGCCTTGCGGCGGCTCCAAGTGGATTATCTTGATCTTTTCTTTTGTCATCGGGCAGACCCCGAGACTCCGATTGAGGAGACGGTGCGAATCATGTCCGACCTGGTTACCCAAGGAAAAGTACTCTACTGGGGCACCAGCGTCTGGAGCGCCGACGAAATCATGGAAGCCCATGCTATCGCCCGGGCCAACAATTTGGTGCCGCCGACGATGGAGCAGCCTTACTATAACCTGCTGCAGCGCGATAAAGTGGAGAAGGAATATAGCCGCCTCTACAAAGGCGTTGGCCTCGGCACTACTATCTGGTCTCCATTGGCGAGTGGGCTATTGACGGGCAAATACAACGATGGATTCCCAAAGGATGCGCGGATGGGGCTGGAGAGTTACGGCTGGCTACGGGATTGGGTTATCAAGCCGGAACGTCTGGAGAAAGTTCGAACCTATTGCAAGTTCGCCGGCAAGCTCGGTCTGTCGCCTTCGGTTCTCGCCATCGCCTGGTGTCTCAAGAATCCGAACGTCAGTACGGTGATCCTGGGCGCATCCAAAGTTTCGCAACTCGAAGAGAATCTCAAAGCGAGCGCGGCAGCCGAGCAATTGACCCCGGATATTCTAGAGGAGCTCGATCAAATTTTGGAGTCCCGGCCCAAGGACCCGTCGAATGAGGATAACCATTAAAACGCCGGGAACGCCGGCATCGGTCCGGCAGCCGCCGGACCGGGGAACGGGTTTTATTTCTCATTTCTGATATGCCGGCAAAAAAGAAGGCGAAATATGAGTCTTTGACGCTGCTGGGCCGGCCGGCGTCACCTTATCCCAGCGCGCCCTCGGCCAAGACAATAGAAACCTTCCAAAATGACTACCCGGACCGGCGTTATCAGGTCCGATTCGAAAGCGAAGATTTCACATCCCTCTGCCCGATCACAGGTCAACCGGATTTCGCGAAAATCACCATCGATTATGTGCCCTCTGCGCGCTGCATCGAAACCAAATCGCTAAAATTCTACCTCGCTTCGTACCGTAACACCCGCAGCTTCAACGAAGAGATCGTTAACCGGATTTTAGATGACATTGTGGCTGCGTGCAGCCCCCGCGAGGCATCGGTTTACGGGGAGTTTGCTCCTCGCGGAGGGATCAGTTTGTCGGTTGAGGCTCGGTATCCGGAAAAGAAGGTCACCGATGAAGATCGACGCCGGCAGGAAAGATAGCGGTGGCAGAACCTCGGACGCACCTAGGTGTCCCTCTTGCTGGGTAGGGGGACACTCTCTTAATTAATCGCGACCCTGAACCGCGATCCTAGCGACTTTCAAAGCGCTTCGCATCACTAAGGCTTCGCACCATCACTCCATTACTCCATTACTCCATTACTCCACTCTGGCGCTTACTTCACTTTGAACACCGAAACTGTATTGCTATCGACGTTCGTGCAATAACCGAATTTCCCTTTGATCGCGACTTGTTGAGGTAGGAAACCCACGTCGATGGTCTGATTGAAGATAGCGTTCGTCTTGGTCTCGACGGTCAACACCTCATTGATGTTCCGGGTGAACGAAGAGGCCGGCACATAAAGAAATTTGCCGCTGGTGTCCATCGCCGGGAAGTTTAGGAAGTCCAGACCAGTAATTGAAACTGTAATTGGGGTCACTGAGTTGTCGGAAGTCGCAATCGCATACACAATCGTGCCGAGGTTACTGGTAACATAGACCGTGGAACCATTCGGCGTGATCGCTAGCCCGAAGCCACCTTCAGTGAGTCCGGAAATGGGTGTCGGGGAAAGGGTCGCGATGTTGATAACCGAAATGCCAACCCCCGTTGTAACGTAAGCATTTTTGCCGTCCGGCGTGAAGGCGACTTGCATCGGGGCTCCGCCGGTGGTGATCGCTGTCAGAAGCTCGCCCTCGAACGCGCTGACTGTGCCGTCGCCACGATTCGGAACGAAAACTATCGAGCCGTCCGGGCTCACACCAGGAATCCCGGGAGTGCTGCCTGTCGTATAGCTATAGAGAAACTCGCGCAAGTCGAGCGAGAAGACATCAAGGGTATTGTTGTCGGTTGACACATAGAGAAGCTGGCCATCCGGAGAAATGGCCACTCCCAAGGGCACCGCTCCGATAAACAAAGTGTACACCGGGGCGTTTGTCTTGGTGTCGATGGCAAAAATTGTCCCGTTACCTAATGTACCCGCGGCGACGTAGACGAAATTGCGGACAGGATCGGCCGCGATAAAGGTGGGAAATTCCCCAACGTCTATAGGGTCTGATTTGGCGGGTGCGGAGAGCGGGGTCAAGCTGAGCGCCAGAACGCAGAGGGCGCTGGTTCTAATAAACGCTAAAATCCGGTGCGGGTCTGGCCGGAGGCGAAGATGAAACGAGCTGAGCGGGGTGTTCATAGTTTTCTATTTTCCTAGAGCTGATTTAGGCTTTGGTTTTTTGGGGGCCTGCGCCAATGCGCGCACAGGCATAGAGTGAGGACGCGCCGCAAGCTGGTCCTTTTGCGGGGTAATGATGTGCTCGTGGATTATCGGCTCCCCTGGCGCGCGAGTCTAGTGAGCTAACCAGCCCATGACGAGCAAAAACGAAGAGGTTGCTGCCCAAACTAGCGCGAATACGATAAGAGGATGCAGGAAATCAATTCCCCGCTTAGTTCCGAGGAGCGAGCCGGAGCCGTCACGACTGAGCCCCTCGAAGTCCTACCGGTGGTCGTCCTTCTGAGCGGCGGGATGGATTCGGTGTCGGCCTTTTACGATGCTCTATCCCAACACCAAGTGGTGGCGGCCGTCAGCTTTGATTACGGGGCCAAGCATAACCACAAGGAAATCCCGTTTGCCGCTTATCATTGCCGGAAGTTCAACATTGAGCACCGGATCATCCGTCTGGATTTCGTGGGCGAATTATTCAAGTCAGACCTGCTCAAGTCCGGTGGCGCTATCCCGGATGGCCATTACGAAGAGCAGACCATGAAAAGCACGGTTGTGCCTTTCCGCAACGGCATCATGCTCTCTATCGCGGCCGGGTTCGCCGAAAGCAGAGAAGCCGCGGGGCTGGTCATCGCGGCCCATGCTGGTGATCATGCGATCTATCCGGATTGCCGGGAAGAGTTCATGAAATCGATGGCGGATGCGATTCAGCTTGGGACTTACGCTGGTATCAGGCTGCTACGACCGTTCATTTCCATGACGAAAGCGGACATCGCCGGCCGAGGCCATTCTCTTGGGGTTGATTTTTCTCAGACCTGGTCCTGCTATAAAGGTGATGCAATTCATTGCGGAACCTGTGGAACCTGCGTAGAGCGGCGGGAAGCCTTTATGGTAGCGGGTATTCCCGATCCTACCAAATACGCATCGGAGGAACCTCTTCCCGTAAAACCGAGCGCTGTCCGCTAGCCGTGGCAATCGTTCTCGTCCTCGTCCTCGTCCTCGACAACGCGGCGCCAGCTCACGGGGATTCGAACGGCTCCTGATGCGCTCGTTTAGATCGAACAGTCGGATCGGTCCGTTAACGCAAATTCATCGAGGACGAGGACGACGACGAGCACGAGGACGACGTCTACAAACGCCCCCGGACCCGTGCTACCTTGCCGACAGGCGATGTTCGTATCTGAGATCTTTCACTCTATCCAAGGCGAAGGCGAATTGACGGGGATTCCTTCCGTTTTCGTTCGTACATCGGGGTGTAACCTTCGATGTAGTTGGTGCGATACCAAATATTCTTCCTGGACGCCGGAAGGGGTAGAAATGGGCATCGACGAGATTGTGGCGAAGGTAGACGGCTTCGGGTCTCGCCATGTGGTGGTGACCGGGGGCGAGCCCATGATCGCGAAAGGCATTCATCAATTAGCTGCTCGGCTAAAGGAACAGGGTAACCATATTACTATCGAGACCGCAGCAACGGTTTTGCCGGAGGGCATTTCCTGTGACCTGGCTTCCTTAAGTCCTAAGCTCAGCAATTCTACTCCCGATGCGGCGGTGGCTGGCGGTTGGAGGGATCGGCACGAAAAGCGGCGCCTCCAGCCTGAGGTTATTCGAGATTGGATCCGAAATTATAACTATCAACTCAAGTTCGTCGTAGCCGCTGAGAAAGACTTCGGAGAAATCCAGGATCTCGTAACGAGTTTAGGGACCGACATCAGTCCGGCTAAGATCTTGTTGATGCCCGAGGGCACCGATGCCGCCACCATTCGCCAACGGAGCTTACCAGTGATCGAGATCTGCAAGCGTCACGGTTACAGATACTGCGACCGGCTTCACATCGGGCTTTTCGGGAATACGAAGGGAACGTGAGGAGGAGGAGTACAAGGAGTACAAGGAGTTCGAGGAGTTCAAAGAAGGGAGCCAGAATCCGGGAGTCAGGAGGTGCTAGGTCACGACACGCCGGCAATCAAAGGCCGATGATGCTCGATTTCCCGCTTGCACTTAGGCAATACTGACCCACTGATTAGTGATTTACTGTGAAAACTCATCCTTGCGCCGGAGTGTATTTGACCCAGCGCCCTCCTGGCTCCTGGATTCTGGCTCCTGACTCCTCTCCTCGAACTCCTGCAACTCCTTGAACTCCTTGAACTCCTTGAACTCCTTCCCCTATGCCCTTTCGAATTTGTAAGGCTTTCGAGATCGAAAGCGGTCACATGCTGAGCAAACATCCGGACAAGTGCGCTTTTCCGCATGGCCATACCCGGAGAGTGGAGTTCATGCTGGATGCCGATGAGCTCGATAAAAATGAGATGGTTTGCGACTTCAAGATCATCAAGGAGCTGGTATCGGATTTCCTTGATCGGCTAGACCACTCCATGTGCATGAACACAGAAGATCCCAGATATGCGGACTTCAAAGCTTCCTATGGAGATCGGGTGATTGGCTTTAAAGGAGCTGACCCCACTACCGAGGTCATCGCCAAACGGCTGTTCGACCACTGTCGAGAAAAGCTCTCCGAGTACGCTGATGCTCCTACCGATGCATATCAGCTTCGGCGTAATGTCCGGATCGTAAAAGTCCGAGTATGGGAGACCAGTAGTTCCTGGGCAGAATATTCGGAAGGCGAGAGGTGAGACCGGTACGGCGAAGAACTCGGTGCGCCCACGATTCGCTTTCTACAATAAACTCTCCCGCGCCGGTTTTGAGCCGCTCCGTGCGTGAGTTTGGCTGCAGACGTTGGTGTTGTGGGATCTATTTCCAAAGCAGCGCGGCGGATTTCCGCTTGCAGAATCGGTCCTTACGTTTCTTACAGATGAAGCGCTCGAGACGTTGGATGCGGTGGGCAAGACCGGCCGCACGGAGCGGCTCAAAACCGGCGCGATGTGAGTCGAGGAGCAGCCGTGCCGTCGGCGCGCCGAGTTTTTCGCCCTACCGATCATGGGCGCGGCAGCGCCTCCTAGCTCCTTCTTCTGAACTCCTGCAACTCCTTGAACTCCTGACATCCTGTGATTGACTGTCCCGTCACCCATGACAACCGATTTAAAGAAGCGCTGCGCCTGGGGCAATAGCGATTCGCTTTACATCGCGTACCACGATATCGAATGGGGTACGCCATCGTTCGATGATCGCCATCTATTTGAGATGCTGGTCCTCGAGAGTATGCAGAGCGGGTTGAGCTGGATTACGGTCTTGAAAAAACGGGAATCGTTTCGAGAGGCATTCAAGAACTTCGAAATCGATGTGGTAGCGAAGTTCAATGAAAAGAAAATTGAACAACTCTTAGCTAACCCAGGCATTATCCGGAATCGGGCAAAAATCGTAGCCGCGATCGCAAATGCCAAAGCGGCGGCCAAAGTAATTAAGGAGACGGGCTCTCTTTCGCGGTTTCTTTGGGAAACAGTCGACAGCAAACCGAGACAAAACCGATGGAAAGCAGGTACCGACATTCCTGCCCAGACCGAACAATCGCAAGAGCTCGCCAAGCGTTTGAAGGCACATGGATTCCACTTTCTCGGCCCGACAACCTGTTACGCCTTTATGCAAGCTGTGGGAATGGTGAACGATCATCTGGTCACCTGTTTCCGCCATAAGGAGCTGAAATAGCCTCCGGAGTTTCAATTGTCGAAGCAAACTCGGGAGCTAGGATCCATAAACGCCGCAGTGAAGGTCCCTTTAACAAAATTCAAACCTTCCTTTTTGTGCGTTTTTGTGCCTTTTTGCGGCTATTTCCGGTTTCTCTCTTATCTTTGCGCCTTTGCGTCTTTGCGCGAGAATTTTCCGTGGTTTCGGGCGGTGCGGTAGCAGCAAAGCATTCCTGCCTACAGTGGAGACAGGGCACGCAAATGCTCGGCTAGGCGACCTACTAACGCAGGGTTCTTCGCGAGCTCTATGAACAATTGGTCCTGACTCTTACGGTCTAGCTGTCCCACGGCCAAGAGCCGCAAACGAGCGTCAAGACCCGAATCAATTCGCTTAATGTCCTTTTTGCTAAGTGATCGCCGTTGAGTTCCGCCCATACGTTGAATAGTCGACGCGGCAGCGACTCAGCTTGGGTCCCGATGTGCGTCCAATCTCCTCTGGGTCTTCTGCTCTAATATGGGGATGCGGAGATCGGTCAGCTATACTTGGTTTTTTTCGTCGTCCCCAAGCAGTGAATCCGAAAGTTGAATTTGAGTGAAGAAGAAAAGCTCGCAGGAATTTCGGAGGCAACCCAAACCAAGTAGAGAGAACAGTTTAAAAATTAAGAAAAAGATCGTTATGATCGAGCAAAAGGGCACTAACTGAATAAGTTCGCGTCGCGAGGTTTTCTTCTTGTAAAAGGGTGCGGTGAGAGAGTGTGTGTAATTGGTTTTCAGGCATGGTTGTATGAAACGCCTCGTTAGCGCGATCTTTCTCATCAGTTTTCTGATCGGTAATCAGCGGTTGCTAGCGGACCCCGGTGAAGCTGACGTCAACCGGCTAGTTAAGGCGATCGAGAGTGAAACGGACGCGGCAAGCCGCTCTCTCCTTCTCAGAAAGAATCCGGAGCTGGAGACGGCCCAGCTTTTAAAAGCGCTAATGCAGCGCGGACAACAGTTGTATGACGAGGGAGATTATCCACACGCGATCGCGGTGCAGCAGACTGCTATTGTGGTGGCCAAAGATCTACATGATCCGATCGTGCAAGCCAACGCTTGCCGGAGCCTGGGAGCGACCTACGCCTGGCAAGGCAAATACCGGGAAGCTCTTCAGGAGGATACCGAGGCGCTTTCTGTCCTCGATCCGTTACCCGACTCTGACGAAAAAAAGAGAGGGCGGATGGCGGCTTTAAACAATATCGGCAATGTCTATAATCTGCAGCGCCAATTCCCGCTAGCGGAGGACTATTACCAGCAAGCTCTGGCGCTGGCACGAGAGCTTGACGACCGAGCGGTCATTGCAAAGGTGTCGAACAATCTCGGCGACCTCGATCTTTCGGAGAACAAAATCGACGCCGCTGAATCAGCCGGGAATGAAAGCCTGAGAATTGCCGAGGAGCTAAAACTTAGTAGAACCAGAGCCCAGGCCCTAATTCTCCTTGGTTTGGTTGCTCAAGATCGGCGGGAGTTCGATCAAGCGCTTGCTCGGTACAAGGAGGCGTATGACCTGTACAAGGCCGACGACATCAAAGAAGGAATGATCAGGGCGCTACATCAACAAGGTGACGCCCTTCTTAGTAGCTCAAAGCTGGACGAGGCGAAAGCTGCATTCCAACAAGCGGCGGCTCTTGCTGAAGAGATCGACATACCTGATCTGCTTTGGCCCTGTTATTGCAACGAGGCCGAGATCGCGATCCGCAAACATGACAACCAGACCGCAGAGCTCTTTTTCGAACAAGCGATCGCGACCATCGAAGATATCCGATTGGATCTATCCGGGGGCGCGCAGAATGGAGCGGGATTCTTAACCGACAAGATGGTGGCCTATCATGGGCTTATCCGGTTGCTGATCGCCAAAGGCGAACTGGAGGACGCTCTAATCCAAGCCGAGCGCGCGAAAGGGCGAGTTTTATTAGATGCATTGAACAGCGGCACGCAACTGGCGCAGAACCTCTCCAAGGAAGAATCGGATCAATTAGAACAGTTAAGTGCGGGTTTGGCGGCCCTCAACAAAGAAGTGCTGAGCGAACGTCAGAAGGATAAGCCGGACCAGACTCGATTGGCGGACCTCGAGGTGAGACGACAGCATGCCCGTAATGAGATCCAGGCTTTTATGACCAATCTCGGAGCCCGCGCTCCGCAGCTGGAGAGACAGACCGGCCTTCCGTTTAAGATGGCCGATGCGACTAGCGTCTTGGGCAATCCTGATACCGCCGCGGTCGAATATGTTGTTACCGACGACCGGCTCTATGCCTTCATCCTCACGCTTGGTAAGAAGCCAGCTTTGGTTTCGTTCGATATAACCAGGTCGGACCTGAAAAACCTCGTCGGCGAGTTTCGTCGTGATCTTACTAACCCGCAGCACGCCATACCGAAAAAGAGCAGCCAATCGCTCTACCAGCGCATTTTTGAACCGGTCCGTTCGCATTTAGAGGGGATAAAAAATCTCATTATTATCCCGGACGGCCCATTGTGGGATCTACCATTTCAAGCTTTGCAGTCGGACCACTATCTTTTGGACGACTTTACCATCTCGCAAGCGCCATCGCTGGCGGTGCTGCACGAAATGAGCCATTCGCTTGACCAACTGAAGAAAGCCAAGCCGCCAACCTATTCATTGCTCGTGTTTGCTAATCCTAGTGTGTCCTCCGAAACCGATCTGACTTCTGGGTCCACGGTTTTTCGAGGCCAGAAATTCGCTCCGCTCCCGGAGAGTGCCCGGGAAGCGCATGTGCTACATGATCTTTACGGATCGTCCGCGCGTGTTTTTATCGGACCCGACGCGACTGAGACTGCGTTCAAGGCAGAAGCGGGAGGAGCCGATATTATTGAGTTAGCCACGCACGCCGTCGTTATTGACCATGATCCGCTTTACTCGTTTATCCTGCTATCGCCTGGCAGTTCGAAAGGGGAAGACGGTCTGCTCGAGACTTGGAAGATAATGCAACTTAAACTCCGCGCGCGTCTGGTGGTCCTTTCGGCGTGTGAGACCGCTCGGGGAGAGATAACGGCCGGGGAAGGGATTACTGGGTTAGCCTGGGGATTCTTTGTTGCAGGTTGTCCGACCCTGGTTGTCAGCCAGTGGCCGGTCGAATCCGCCAGCACCACCGAGCTAATGCTGGAATTCCATCGCCAGCTCCGATCCGGCCTCTCGGCGGCGAGCGCTCTGCGCGCCGCGGAATTGAAGCTCAGACAGAATGGAGATTATGCGCACCCGTTTTATTGGGCGTCGTTCGTGGTCGCCGGTGCGGGTGGGTGAGGGAGGCAGAGGTGAAAGGTGAAAAGTGAAAGGAAACGATTCGGATCGCAGCGCGCCTGACGATCACCACCTGTCACCCGTTCGACGCGCTCAACGCTTGCTCAGGGCAGGCCTTTCACTTTCACCTCTTACCCGTTCACTCCTTCAGTTTTTCAATACCCTGAATTAAGCGCCTGAGTAAGGTTTTGCCTTCCGAAGTCTGGCTCGGTTCTTCTAACAAAGACTGAAAATCGGCTTCAGCATCGTCCAGAAGCCCGACCTGCAAATCGAGCAATCCATCAATCAACTGGTCGCCTTGATTCGCTTGGTTTGCTTCGTTGACATGAGCAAGCTCTTTTTCGCTTAGTACCGAGAACCTTGCCGGCGGCTCTTGAGCTTGCGGAACGTCAATCTCTTGGTTGTTGAGCGCGGCAGCGACATACCAACGATACCGTTTACCGGGAGAGAGTGACCCTCCCTCGGACCATTCGCCGACCGACGCGTTTGCTGAGGGAAAAATCGGCGGGCTGGTAACGACTTCCTCTTGGGTCTCATCGTCGATGACATGAACCGTGTAGCTTTGAGCGCCGCTTGCCGTCCTCCATTGGAAATTGGTGCGTCCCGGTTTAATCAATGTCCGCGTTGGTCGAATTATTTTCAAAGGAACTGACGCTCCGGATGGTTGGCCGCGCCAAATCGTCGTTGCACTTTTCAGCGAAACTAAAGCCGGAGATGCCGGCAGAGGTTCATTTCGTAATGCGGCGACCCAGATGCGGTTCACCGCGGCTAAGTCGGCCTCCGGCAAGGTTGACGCGAGGTTGATGATTCCTGCCCAGTCGAATCGAATCTCACGAGTGTTGTCTAAGAGTTTGCAGTCGCTCGTTGGCGTACCACCGGTTTCGTGCGCAGCGAACTGTGGAGGAGAGGAGCGTCTGAGAGAAACGAACGCCACAAGTATCAGCGAAGCCGCTGCGGTTATTGCCGCGCCAATTACAAACGGCTGGGTAAACCAACGCAACCAGTTGAAAAATCCGGTCGACTCTGGTCCGGCAGAATGTCGAATCCCGAAGCTGATGGGCCGCGTTGCTGGCTCTTGAGCCGGTAGGTACTGCTTCACCGGCATCTGCTTCAATTCGTCCCGAAATGAGCGCAGATCGGACAGCACCGCACGACAGATGTAGCACTGGCTGACATGATTTTCGATCAAGACGCAATCCGCCGGCTTCAAATCATCGTCTACAAAAGCGGCTAGCAAATGCTCACAGGGATGGTCTTCGGCGGACGTTCCGGGCAAGATCTGGTCAAGCAAAGAGGCAGGCCTATTTCGCCTGAGAATTATCACGTTTTCTCGGCAGTATTCGCACACTCGCAGATGCTGAGCAGCAGCGACGATTTCGTGCTGGTTCAGTGCTCGGGCAAGGAAACGGTGTACCATCTGTGCGGACAAGTGATCCATAACGCTGACTAAAGGTAGTTACAGCGGGAAATTGCCGTGACAATTACCCGTTCCTGTTACTCGTTCTATTAATATGAGATGCACAAATCAGGGTCTAGATTGTCAATATTTGGTAATTGGACTTGATATTTGATATTGCGCGGGACCGACGCCGGGATCGAGGTGCTCGTCAGACGTCAATCAACAGCTCGCAAGAGCGGTTTCTCCTTGACGCTAACGATTCAACCTAAAAGAATAGCGCTCCGCAATGAGATCAGTTGTACGGCGCTGCGCGGGCTCCATAGGGCTTTTCAAAAGGCAGGACGTTTTGTCCTAACAGTGCGGGCGGGATTGAAAATGAGGTTTGCGCACGGTTTGCTAGTTGCTTCACTTCTCGTGTTTTTTGGTCACGAGAGTATCGGACAACCGAACTCTAGCCAGTCACTCGACCTCGGATTTCCCGCACCCTTGCTGCAGTATCGGCTCGCTTTGCGCGCGGCCTGCCACAAATTGAACCTGGCTCTTAGAGAGGAAGCTGGAGGTTACCATGGAAATGATCAAGACATTCTCTTTGCTCAAGCCATGGTTTCGATGGGGCAATTGCTCGATGACTCATGGCTGACCCTGGTCGGGTTCCACTACTGGGGCAACATCGAGCTGTATCAAGCAAAATACGCAGCCGCCCTCGAGCATACTAAAGCTGCCCTGCGATGCCTTGATCCACAGCTCGATATCGATCATCCGGCAAGCATCGATTTCACGAGACTAGCCCGGATCGACTTCAAAAACGCAGCCGCCTTGCAGCTCGATGAAATCGCAATCATTTTTACGAACTGGCAGAAATTCGATTCTGCAACGCAGTATGCTCAGGCGGCTATCAAGGTCTTGAAACTTGAGACGCCGGGAAACGATGCGCTGCTGGCCAATGCCATGGACCTTTGCGCAGATGCTCTTAAGCAACAAGGACACTGGAGCGAGGCGTTAAAGAGTTACGAAGAAGCTAAGAGCCTGTTATCTGCAATGCTACTTTCTTCCTCCGATCGGATCGCTGCTTCTGACACCAAGTTAGTGCTCGCGGATACCTTGCGTGAGACTGGGTACATCAAACTGGAACATCCTGAGCGTCTAGATCAATCGGAAGCCCTGGCCGACTTTCGGGAGAGTCTACGTTTCTCAGAAGAACTCTCCACCCCGTACGAGGTCACTGAGGGTAAATTAGCGTTAGCGATCTATTATTACCAGAGCGGTGATGTACAGCGAGCGTTGTCCTGGGCAAACGAGGCCGCTGCCCTGGCAGATCCGAGTGCGCCGGGTAACAATGCTGATGCCTTATGGAAAGCGCTCTCTATTCAAGGGAAGTGTCTAGCCGGATTGCGGCAATTCGAAAAAGCGGAAATCTCTTTTCGCAAGGCGATCGACGTTATTGAGGGCATGAGGAAGGAAGCCCGAACGGATCGCAGTTCCGAATCAAGTCTCTATGATAGTATCGCTTGGTTTTTTGCAGAAAAAACTGGAGCGTATGTGGCACTGGCTCAACTGCTGGCGGATGAAAATCGGACAGTTGAGGCCCTGACATACACTGAATTATCTAGACAGCGAGCTTTGCTAGATGCTCTCGCCAGGCACGCCTCCCGCGATGATACGGTCCCGCAGGGCGAAGATAAGGGATTAGCGGCTCGACTAAACGACCTGATTCCGGATCACACGACTGCCATCGTCGAATACTTGTTGGGTGCCGACCGTGGTTATGCGTTTGTCCTCCAGAAATCCAGCGACACTTTACCCGCTCCCATAAAGTGCGTTCCATTAACCTACCCGAAAGCAACAGGTATTACTGCGTTGGGTACTTCTCTTCAGTCACTTGACGCGTTGATTGATCGCTTTCGCAACCAGATCGGAAAGAGCTATGCTGCCTATCCAAGAGAGCAAGCGGAAGCGCTTTTCGAGAGCCTGATCGCTCCGATTGTGCCTTACATTCAAAATGACGCCGCGATCGTTTTCGTACCTGCAGGTAAGTTGTGGGAGTTACCGTTTCAGGCGCTACCGGCAATCTGTAAGCAAAACCATCAATATTTGATTGAAGATTTGGCGATTTCTTACGCGCCATCACTGGCAGTGCTTGATCAACTGCGCTCCGGCCATCGGCAGGCTTTGTCCCAGCACTGGATGTTGGCGATAGGCAACCCGCAGATCAGCCAGGACGAAGCGAAGAACACCGAAACGATAAGTGGAACGGGGGAAATCATCCAAGATGTCCAAACTCGTTTCGGTTCTAATGCCGTTAAGAGCTATGTGGACGCGGAGGCTACTAAAGCGCATTTCTTGGCCCAAGCCAAAGGCAAGCCTGTCATATTTCTGGCGACACATGCGTTCTTGGATGGCGACGATCCGCTTAGCTCATATTTTTTGCTGAGTCCGCTGGCCAACCAGCCCGGTAGCGAACGGTTAACTGTAGCCGAGATCTTATCGATGGAACTAGCCAATCGAATGGCGCTCCTGTTCGCTTGTGACACCGAACGCGGGCCCATCGTCCAAGGAGAGGGTGAAATCGGGCTAGCGTGGGCCTTTCTCCACGGCGGCTGCCCAGCGACCTTAGTGAGTCAGTGGCCAGTGGAGCTGCAGGCAACCGCGAAGCTTTCTGCGTTCTTCATGAAGGACCTGAAGGAAAAACTGGACGAATCCGGGAACCCAAGTTTTTCGATCGCGGCATTGCTGCATAAATCGCAAGTGCGGCTGTTAAACACCGACGAATTTAACCACCCTTTCTATTGGGCAGGCATGGTGTTGGTTGGCGATCCGTACTGGCGTTAATAGCCGCGGCCCGCTCACGCCGATTCGCGCACTGGCGTCAAGTCTTCTTGAGCTGCCTGATCTGATCGATCATTCGATTTAAGAAATCTTTTGCGGCAGATGTCTGCCCGGGATCGGCTAACAAATACTCAAAATCGCTTTGAGCCGCATCGAGAAGACCGGCGTTCAGATTCAACAACCCGCCGATTAAGCGATCGCTTTGCGCACTTTTTCTCAGGACATTCAGATTGGTCAGGTCTTCTACGCTTAATACGGCAAACTTAGCTTGTGCTTGTTCTATCCCGGGGGCATCGACTTCTTGGTCTTTAATGGTTGCCGTAACATACCACCGGTACCGCTTACCTGGACTGAGCGCCATCGATTCCGCCAAGACCCATTGGCAGGTTGTAGCATCCGCTGTCGGAATGATAACTGGAGAAGTCGCCACTTCTTCCTGGGTTCGATCGTCCGCAATCACGTGCACGATATAGCCGCTCGCGCCCGTTGCCGCTGTCCATTTGAAGGTTGGTTGCACCGATTCAACCAAGGTACGAACCGGGCTAAGAACCTGAAATGGAACTGTGCCCGATGGCGCCCCGAGCAATGTCGATGGCGCTCGTTTGAGGAGCGCCAGGTTGTCTTTGAGCGTAGGCGATAGCGACGGCGGTTCATCGTTTAGAATCGGAGCAGCCACGTTATTTAGCGCAGTCACTACTTGGCCGGGCAGGCCGGTCGGAGGATTCGTAATTCCATTCGGGCCAACCACTAACCGGTGACCACCGTCGGCGACCGTGACTCGCCCGTTGCCGCCAATCCCGAATGTTGCCGGGGATCGAACCACGACGACACCGAACACCACGATCAATGCCGCAACTGCAGCTGCGCCTGCGTACACCAGCGGTTGATTGAACCAGTCAAGAAACCGGTGTTTTTCTTCGCTAAACCAATGACTGCCAAACGATCGGGAGGGCTTCGCAACGGGCGCATACTCTTGGGGCGGCGATTGCAATAGCTCTAAGCGAAAAGACTTAAGGTCGGCCAAAGCTTCCTGGCAGGGCTGGCACGTTCGAAGATGTTCTTCCAAATCCACTTTGTCTGGGTGACCTAGATCATCGTCCAAATATGCTCCCAGGGAGTCGGCGGAAGGATGCTCCTCGATAGGCGTCTCCGGCAAAATAGCGTCAGCCACTGAACTCGGCTTATTCGACCGCAAAGCAGACAGCTTTTCCCGGCAGGCGTCACACTCTCGAAGATGTTTGATGACCTCGAGGGTTTCTTCAGGCGAGAGCAGCCGCGCCAGGAACCGGTGTTGTAGCTGTGGAGAAAGGTGAGCCATTATATCCATAATATCCATAAAGAATCTCGCGTCCGAGCAGGAAGCCCTAACGCGGATGGTCCTCGGTTGTTTAGGCTAGAGATGAAAAAAATTGGGTCATATTGGTAATATTTTTGAGAAAATCGCAAGGGAAGGAGTTCGAGGAGGTGGGGGACGTCCGGCTTCTGAGGCGGCAACAGCCTTCTTCGGCATGGGAACGGGAGTCTAGACGAGACAGAATAGTCCCGTAGAGCAAATGCTGATCGGTCGCATTCTTGAACTCCTGCAACTCCTTGAACTCCTTCTGCTGCGCTATTCATTGGCAGTCTTCGCTTGAAGCCGGCGGCGCAGGGTGGAGCGGGCCTGGCTTCGTAGATTGACGACGGTTTGCCTACGGATACCCAGGAGGCGAGCGATTCGATGATCCTCTAGAGGTAAACTGGGTAGGAGGGCGAGAATTTGGGTTAGCGATATGCCTAGCGACGCGGAGAGATCTTGTAGTGTTGCTACTTGGCTCAGTTCGAAATCCAGTAAATCTTCCGCCTTCAATAGCAGCACCGCCCGTTCTTTTCGGTCCAATCGCTGGATCTGTTCCCAAAGGTTTCTGAGCCGGTCGCGGTTCAGAGATTCACCGCCACTCTCCGTGGCAGGTTGATGGGTCCTTAGCAGCGAGTCGAGGTTGCGGCTATCAAGCGAGATACGCTCATCCTTGACCTGCAAAATAAAGGCGATTGCGCTCACAAAATCATTCCAGGGTAACGGCCCGCCAGCCCGTTGGAGCGCCCAGGCCGCCATCTCCGGGAGCGGTGTGGCTGGCGACGGAAGTTCTTCAATCGAATTTTGTTCTAAGAGCGCAAAATGCAGAACGGGGCCCAGGCGCTTCCGGCGCCAAGCCGTGAACCCGACCAGGGAACCATATTTATCGTCCTGCCATTTGGTGAAGCCGGTTTGACCGGCACTTTCCCGGCAAAGATAGGCCAGACGAAAGGAGAGCCGGGTCCAGAGAGGGGTTTCATCACGCACGGCTGCTCTCCAGGTATTGAAGCTGGCCCCGGCTACGTAGGCACGGAACGCGCCGATCCGGTTCTTCTCGGGGTCGGAGTAAACGTGCCAAAGATGGGCGGTCAGCGCCATCAAGATTTGCTGGCGGAGGTCCTGGGCATCGAGATCGCGCTCATCGATAGATCCGGGGTATCGGGGTAGTGCTCCCGCGCCCAGTCTTTGGTTGATCACCTTTTGAATGATCGGCATCGCCTCCGTCCGCAAAAGGGTGTCCAGCTCAGCCTTGGCTGACTCCTCGTCGGGCGCGCGCAGAAAGGGATATAACAACAGATCCTGCCCCGCGTCCCGACGGTCTTCCTCTATCTCAGATTGTTCCATCTCCAATGCCTGCGTTGGCAATCCGCTACTCTTTCACATCTTTCTAATCCGAATGGTGAACAAATCGTGTCCGCTTGCGCTAGAAACATCGACGCAGTTCCTATAAAAACCGTAATAGAAGAATTCTTCTGAGTATCATCCGCAGCTTTCCAGCGTCTTAAGAATTTGAGTACTTTAGCATAGTGAGCCTAAGGGGCACGTCTTGACCAGATTTTAGCGAGGGGTCAGACGTGCCCGGTTAACGATCCCTCCGAGCGCTGGGTCCGGCAGGGTCCAGCTCCGTAGGAGCGAAATCTTTATAGCTATCGGTCCGAAAAATAGGGCCTAGCTCCATAGGAGCGACATAGAATAGCTAACGTCCCATCGGAGGTTGTAGCCGCTAACGCACACCGCGACGAACGCGTTTCGCCCGGTGGAAGACGATAAGATGCCGCTCCTCCGGAGCTGATCGCTTCTTATCGTACCGGCGGCTATAAAGATTTCGCTCCTACGGAGCTGGACGCTGTTTCGTATTACCTATGGGGGAAGCGAGCGCACGCCGGCGTGCAGGCGCGGGAAAAAGCACCGGACCATAAAGAAGGCCACAGCTCCGTAGGAGCGAAATCTTTATAGAGAAACCTGAAATTTCTCAGTACATCCTGGCTCAATCCGCAATCTTTTATCACTGAACACTGGATGTCCTGTCCAGCGGCCTTTGCCCATCTGAAATCCCTATGAAGAAGTCACATCTTCTTAACGGTAAGACTAGGCGCTCGTTCTTAGCCCTAGTAGCAACGACGTTTTTCCTTGTAGTGGCGTTCTCTTTGCATGCGCAAGAATCGTCTGAAACCGATGCGAAGACACCAAAGTTGCCCGTGAATAAGATAATAGCGACGGTCAGTGTCGGATTAGCCGGGACAGCCGGCCTCGCCATCACCCCGGATAGTAATATTCTCTATGACGGAGACGTCGGGTTTTCGGGTATTATCCCAATCAACGTGTCCGACCCACAAAACCCGGTGATCGGAAATGCGATAGGAACAGGCAGCGGGGGAGGAATAACGAATCTCGCGATTGCGCCCAAGGGGAACACCCTTTATGCGGTGGAATCAATAAATCCGCTGTGGGTTGAGGGTTCCCTCGCCCTTTTCACGAACGCGTCGTCGCCAAACGCTGCCTATTTAGAAACGATCCAAGGATTGGGAGAAGAACCTGGCGGCATCGCCGTGAATCCGAAAGGTACCCAGCTTTATATTACCGATTTCGGAAGCGCCTCGGTCAATGTGATCGACGCAAAGAACAACACTCTGGTGCCTTATCAGCTCCAGGCCGGGAACGGACCGACTGGTCTCGCGTTCACTCCGAACGGTAAATATGTTTATATCGCTAATTTCTACGACAACACGGTGGTGGTGATCGATACCGTTACCCAGCTACTGGTGGGCTCGCCCATTACTGTCGGAAGCAGTCCTCAAAGTGTAGTGATGGCTCCCAAGGGTAAGACTGTCTACGTCACGAATCAGGACGGAACCGTTTCTGTCATCGATACGGCGACCAACAAAGTGACGGCCACAATCAATACCAATTCACCCAACAATCATGCCTGCCCGGGAAGCGCCATCACCCCTGATGGTAAATATTTTTACGTAGTAGCCCAGAGTTCGCTTCAGGTGGTGATGGTGAGCACCGCGACTAACAAAATACTGGGAACGGCCGTCCTGATGCCTAATTTTCCATCCTTTATCGTTGTCGCCCCAAACGGCAAGACAGCCTATATCGCTGCCAACGACGAAATATTCGTGGTCGATATTACGACCAACTAGGAACCGCAGATAGATCCGCGGATCGAACAGAGGAAAATATCCGCAGATTACACAGAACCTGTCGCGCCGTAGGCTTTGCGAAGGCGGATTACGCAGATTTCTGTTTGGAGGTAGGTCTTGCCTTCAGGGAGAAGAGAATCGTTCGTAGGTGGGCGCGCTCTATTGGTCCATTAACGCGCCTAGGACTCAAAACGTAATCTGCGGCTATTTTCTCTTGTCTTTGGCTCTCTTTTCTTTTGCGTTTTTTGCGCCTTCCGCCTCCGCCAAGCCTGCGGCGCGACAGGTTTTTGCGGCTATTCCTTTCCGTCCAGGTAGTCGGCGCAGCACGGTTAGAAAATAATCTGCGGTTTTAGAGTATATCCTAACCCCTTCTAATCTCCCTCACAGTTAGACGCCAACGACTCGATCCTTGGTGTCCTGCCTGCCAACCGATCTATTGCCCATGAAAAATAGTCCCGTTCATTGGTCGCATCGGAGCGCTGCTATCGTTCTGATGGTTCTCCAACCGCTAATTGGTTGGCCGTTGTATACCCTGGCGACTGAAGTCTCTGCCGTGCAAGGAAACTCCTCTCCCGTTCGGTCTCTAAATCAGCCGTCGCTTCCACCGAACCAAGCCTTCGCGGAATCCGCCCCAAGCGTTACCGTGAAACGGACATTGCCACAGGTACAAGGTCCAACCGGATTTCAGCTGCCGGACAAACCCACGGATCAGGAGGTCACCGAGTGTGGTCTGTTCAGTGAACCTTTAGTGCCGATGAACAGTTCAATTACCGGGGAAGACAATCAGAGTCTCTCTACGGCTTTGCACCGGTACGCGGGGCGGAAAGATGCGGATGATGTTTCGGCGCTCACTGCATTTTGTTCCGAGCATCGTGATTCGCGTTGGCGCGTAGGCGTTCTGTTTAATCTCGGAAAGATTTATTACTTCCAAGGCTATTATTCAAAAACGTTGGCGACTTGGGACGAGGCCTGGAATGAAGGAAAAGCGGTCACTGATATAGCCGCCGCAGCATTGGTCAATGAGACCTTGGCACAGTTGGCCCGCATGAACGCTCGTATTGGGCGGACAGCGCGCCTGGAAGAACTGTTGAAAGAAAGGGATTCCCGCCAAGTCGTCGGTAGCGCCGCGCAGGTCCTGGCAAACCTGAAAGATGCTTTGGTCTTGATGAAAATCGATCCGGGGCATTCGTTTCTTTGTGGACCGTTGGCTTTAGCTGAGATTCGAAGAAGTCAACATATCTCAGATGCCGGTGATCAAAAGATCGCGGCTGCCGAATCCAGTTACAAAGGCTTTTCGTTTACTCAGGTAGCAAACTTGGCTGCTTCCGCCGGGATGAAATACCAGATTGCAAAACGAGACCCGGGCGCCCCGGTGATTACTCCGGCGGTGGTACACTGGAAACTGGGCCACTTCGCCGCTTTGGTGAAAGAGGCTCATGGTAAGTATTCGGCTAAAGACCTGACGTTTAAGAACAATCTGTGGTTAAGTCAGACGGCGATAGATGAAGAAGCTAGCGGTTATTTCCTGGTGCCGGCAGGCCCGTTGCCGAGCGGATGGCATCCGGTCGCGTCTGCCGAGGTAGCAGATGTTTGGGGTTGTGGCGGAACTGATAATTACGATCCAGGGGGCGAGAGTCCCTTTGATCCCGGTTGCGGTTGCGGCGGTGGAGGTGGAGGTGGCGATGGCAGTGGCGGCGGTGGCAGTGGCGGCGGTGGTGCCGGAGGTGGCGGAGGCGGCACTGGCGGAGGAAACGCCGGACAGGGTGCCGGACCCATACTGCTTATTGGCGGAGGATCGGGCGGCGGTGGTGGTAGTGCCGGCAACATTAATTACATGATACCGCCCTTCAACAGTATCAGGGCCGTTACCCCGAGTCTGCCGGGTTACAATACCCCGTCTTTCCCAGTTTCTTATACTCAGTCTATCAGCGGGATGGCGCAGTATAATGTCAAAGCGCAGCCGGCCAGTTTGATGGTGTATGACACTCCCGTCGGATACCGACCACCGGTGGGTCCGACCGCCTTTTTTACGGCCAGGTATCAACAACGCGCTGACGGTCAACCTGCCACTTTCACTTTCTCAAATCTGGGGCCGAACTGGTTCCATGACTGGATGGCATATGTGGTCGATGATCCGACCAACCCGGGTGGCGACATCCAACTTTTCACGCCCGGCGGAGGCTATCTGAACTTCACCGGCTACGATTCCTCCACGCAGACTTACGCTCTGGAGCTGGTCAGCAACAGCACCTTGGTCATCAATTCATCTACCACCTATACGTGGCAATTCCCGGACGGGTCACAAGAGGTCTTTTCGGTAGCGAACAATGTCAACGGCCCCGGACGGCAAGTATTCCTAAGCAAAATCACCGATGCTCAAGGGAATAGTCTTACCCTCAAATACGATAGTAAGTTCCGGTTAATCGCGGTAACGGACGCCATCGGCCAAGTCACCACTTTCAGTTACGATTTGCATGCTGATCCTTATAAAATCACAAAAGTGAAGGATCCATTTGGCCGGAGCGCCAGTTTCAAGTACGCCAAGGTCAATGGAGTTTACACGCTGGTGGCTGACACCGATGTGATCGGCATAACGTCCCAGTACGAATATGAGACTGGAGATCTCCATGTCCTAACTACTCCCTATGGGAAGACGACCTTCATCTTCGCTCAGGCGCCCGGCGGAGGAATCGGACGCGCAGTCGACATTTTCGATCCGGAAGGCGGGCATCAGCGTGTAGAAAATAATCAGGGAGTCTTTTACGAGTTCAGCGACTCGCTAGTCCCGTCCGGAATGAATCTGTTTAACCAATATCTGAATTATCGGGACACTTTTTATTGGGACCAGCACGCCATGGAAGTCGGCGGTTATGACTATCATCAGGCAACGCTGGTTTATCATTTCCAGCACACGCCGGATATGCTGGAAACGGGGCGACTGCTCGAAGCAATCGGTCAGCCGTTAGAATCCCGGATCTGGGCTAACTATCCTGGGCAGACGGAGGTAAACGGGTCCGGGTTCGAGGCAGGGGTTACGGTTGGCCGCCCGGCGCTGGTCGGCCGAGTAGTGGATACTAATGGCACGACTCAACTGAACCAATTCTCATACAATGCACTAGGTAACGTGACTTCCGCGATCGACCCGTCCGGGCGCGCCACGCAATATACGTATGCTGCCAACGGCATCGATATTACCCAGGTACAGCATTACAACGGTTCAAGTTACGATACGGTTCGCAGCGCGGTTTACAACAATCAGCATTTACCGACCCAAGTCACCGACGCCGCCGGTCAGGTCACAACCATCACCTACAATAGCTTTGGTGAAGTTACCACTGTGACCGATCCGAAAAGCGAGACCACCACTTATACCTACGACACGAACGACTTCCTCCAGAAGGTCACCGATGCGTTGGGTGGCACGCAAGCCAGCTTCACCTACGACGGTTTTGACCGAGTCAAGACCTATACGGACGTCAATGGTTTCACCAAGACCTATTCGTATGATGACCTGGATCGCATCACCGAGATAAAATACCCGGACAAGACCAGTGAGAAATACACCTATCAAGCATTGAGCCTGATCAAGTCGGAGAACCGGATTAAGCAGACCACGGCCTATCAGTACAATTCGCTACAGCAGCTAATCAAGGTGATCGATCCCGCGGGTCGAGAGACGCAGTACAGCTACTGTGAGTGTGGCGCGCTTACCGGCATCACCGACGGAAACGGGAACACGACCACTTTTGTCCGGGACGGTGAAGATCGAGTCGTCCAAAAGATTTATCCAGATAGCTCAGTGACGAGCTTTAGCTACGATTCGGGTGGCCGGTTAAACTCGATGGTCGATGCCAAGGGTCAAACCACGGCTTACCAACATGGGGTGGATAACTTGCTGACCCAAGTAACCTACGCAAGCCCGACCCCCAGTGTTTCGTTCACCTACGATGCCTATGCTCGAGTTACTTCAATGACAGATGGTATCGGAACAACCAATTACGGTTATGTTCCTGCCGGCCAAATTGGCGCCCTACGCGTCGCCTCCGAAGCGAAACCGACCGGTTACGGCACGGTCGCCTTCCAATACGATCAGCTCAGCCGGGTGACCAGTGAAGCCATCGATGGAGCCGATGCGCGAACGCTTACCTATGACGCTATTGGACGGATCACCAACCAGGCTAACGGGCTTGGTGCGTTCGCCTATCAATTTGTCGGTTCGTCGAGCCGGTTACAGTCAGTGGTCGAGCCGAACACCCAGAAATATAACTACACCTACTACGGCGCCGCCGGCGATTTTCGCGTACAACAGATCCAGCAGGTCGTCAACGGCGGCACGGTCAGCAACAGTTATACCTACGATGCCATCGGCGATATTCTGAGCTGGACTCAGCAGAACCCGACTGACGGCACCGGGACTTGGAATTTGACGTACGATGCTGATAACGAGATCCAGAAAGGGGCAAGCCAGGTTACAAAGAGCAGTGGCGGCCTTAATATTGGGACGAGTGGTTTTCAATATGATCCGGGGTATAACCTAACCCAGTTCACGACCAACAGCCCGTTGACGGCATTGGCGAGTAGTGGCTATCAGGTAAACAAGCTGAACCAGGTGACTTCCATCACCGGTACGAATTATTCCGGCAGCATCAGTTATGACGCCAACGGAAACCCAACGAACGGAATCGGCGCACCGACAGCGAATCCGGACACGGTAGCCGGGGCGCGGAGCTATAGCTGGGATGGAGCGAACCGGCTAGTGCAGATCACTTACGGCTCGGGGACATTGAACTCGACAACGTTGAGCTACGACGGATTCGGGCGGCTGGTTCAAATTCAGGAAACGGAGAACGGCGTCGCCCAAGGGGCTCAGCTTTTCGTATGGATCGGTAATACGATGGTGGAACAGCGCAACGCCAATGGTGGGGTCGTCAAAGAATATTTTACGCAGGGATTCCTTGATAGTGGCAGCGCATATTATTATGGGAAAGACCATCTTGGCAGCATCAAGAATCTGACGGATTCGAGCGCGACGATCCAAAGTCAGCTTGATTATGGACCTTACGGAGAGGTCACGGAAGTGAACGGCCAAACTCAGCCGGACTTCGGGTACACGGGCTTGCTCTATCACCAGCGAAGCGGTTTGGACCTGGCAGCGCACCGAGCATATGACGGCGGAACAAAGCGCTGGGTAAATCGGGATCCGATTGCGGAGAACGGTAGTATCAACCTGTACGATTATGTCCAAAATGCTCCCATGAACTGGACTGATAAGGCTGGCACCGATGGAACTCCGGCGACCGGTGGCCACGGTAGCATTCCCATACCAAAAAAATTGCCACCGTGCCAGCAGCCGAATAATACCGGGGGAGCCCCCACCACGCCGGGAGGAAATGGAACGCCTGTCGCTGTGCCCTACGATCCTGGGTTTGTTCCTGGGGTTAATACGCCGTACGGCGGCAGCTCTCCAATTTACGATAGCAACGGGAACATCATCGGATACAACACCTGGAATATCTGATCAGAATTTCGCTAAGATCCCAGAACGGACACGAACTGCGGACGAATACGAATTTCGAGAAGGCATCGCATCATAACCTTCAAACCTCGATTGTACTGTATCTGGATGTGCGGAATGTGAAGATGCAGATTAATCGGCGGAAATTGTTCAGGAAGTGTTTGGTCAGCCGCAGCGCCTCGTTGTAATGGCCACCACTGCTGTGGGGTGTGATGTAGCAATTGGGTACGAACCAGAGCGGATGATCTGGCGGAAGAGGTTCCGGGTCGGTCAGATCATGGTAAGCCGCCCGGATCGCCCCAGACCTGAGAGCATCGATTAACTCTATTTTGCTCAGTCGCAGGCGTACGACAGCGGCCTGAAACGGGACCAGATCGGGGAGCAAGGAGGAATCAATTTTATATGATTGTGTTACGAATGCGCCAATCGTTGCGACCGATCTCTCAGAGGACGACGACTCTGGCATTACTCCAGTCGAATCTAACCGCCACAATGGCCGCCAACTCGGTATCCGATTGAGCCGGTAGAACCGAATCGACCGCTGCCTCACAGAAACCCGTCGCCGGCTCCTTCCCAACCCAAGGCTCCAAAGTACCATCGAGAAAAGAGTGCCAGTCATTAGACTAGATGGTGAGAAGAATCGATACGGCTGAAACAGATCTCAGGTCACAGCAGTAAGCGAAGTGCGAACTTTTCCGAGTATATCCGGAAGCACTGCGACATCTCTTAAAATTTGAGGCGCACCGGGTAGTGTTCGGCGGGCGTCACGCAGAATCGACAACCCACAATGACACGGAATGCGTTGCCATCGACCCGGCGACTAACCAAAGTTTCGAAGAGAGATTCCAGAAACTCGCGGAGCGCCGCAGTGCCCGGGGCCTCGACGAATTTAACGCTGGCTGATCCTCCTGGGCCGACAGGGATAGAGGCAGTCTTTCGCTGTCTATCCCGCCAGCGAGATCCGCTAAGAGAGCTTGGGGAGATGGCGCTGAAATATGGTGATATCGTCCATATGCAGCTTGGGCGTCGGCACGATTATTTGGTTAATCATCCGGATCATATCAAAGCGATGCTTTGCGCTCCGCAATGTGAGATGGCGCGATCATCGCCGCCGGCGTTAAAGCGCTTACTGGGAACCGGGTTACTAACTAGCCAGGGTGACTATCATCGGCGCCATAAGCGGCTGCTAGCACCTGCTTTTCATAGAGAATTGGTCCGCCAATGGGGTTCGACGATCATTACCCAGTCTGTCCGGCTGCGGAATCGCTGGCATGACTGCCAGGAAGTTGAGGTTGAATCCGAGATGTTAAGGCTGACTCTTGGGATCGTGCTCAAGGCGCTGATCAGTGCCGAGCTTCAGGAAGAAACCGATGAGATTGCCAGAGCGGCAAACACTCTGATCCAGATGATGCATTGCCGGACGCTACCGGTGGTTGACGATTTACTCGATAAAGTAGCACTAGGACGCATCCGCCGTTTCAACGATGCCCGGGACCGATTTGATGCGGTTGTTTACCGCTTGATACATGGACGTCGAGCTAACTCTTCTCCGGAGATTGATCTTCTCTCTGCGCTCCTCATGGTCCGCGATGAAGCAACCGGTTCGGCGGGCCTCACCGACCAAGAGATCCGTGACGAGGTTGTGACCATGCTGTTAGCCGGACATGAGACTACGGCCCATGCGCTCACCTGGACCTGGTACCTGCTGTCTCAGCACCCCGAGGTAGAGCAAAAACTGCAGGGCGAGCTGGACGCGGTTTTGCAAGGACGATCACCGACAATTGACGATTTCGATTCACTCACCTACAGCCGGATGGTGTTCAGTGAAGTGATGCGTCTGTACCCTCCGGTTTGGATCGTTGCCCGACGTAACCCTAGCGCGTGGTCGCTCGGTAAGTACACGTGCCCGCCAGGCTCATTCATTTTTGCGAGTCAATACTTGATCCAGCGCGATTTACGTTTTTTCCCGGACCCAGACCGTTTTGACCCGTGGCGCTGGGCGCCAGAGACGGTCGCTCAACGCCCAAAGTATTCTTATTTTCCATTTGGCGGAGGGCCGCGCCAATGTATTGGTGAGGGATTCGCGTGGGTGATCGGAATTCTGGTGCTCGCCACAATTGCTCAGCGTTTCCGATTCACTCTTGCCCCGGGCCAACAGATTGGATTGGAGCCATTGATCACGCTCAGGCCCAAATACGGAATGCGCATGATCGTCAAACAGCATTCTAGTCAGACGCAATAATGGCTAACTTCACCGGAAGAGTAGCATTGGTAACTGGCGCCGGGAGTGGCATTGGTCGCGCGTCTGCCATTCTGTTCGCGCGCGAAGGCGCAAAGGTTGTGGTGGCCGATATCGCTGTCGTAGCCGGAGAGGAAACCGCCCGTTTGATTCAGGAAGGCGGAGGTGAAGCGATCTTCGTTGCCGCCGATGTGTCGCGTTCAGACCAGGTGAGCGCGCTCGTGGAGGAAGCGGTCTCGACCTATGGGCGATTGGATTTTGCTCACAACAACGCAGGAATCGAGGGGCCGATTGCCCGTATCGCGGATTGTGGTGAGGCAGAATGGGACAGAACCATCCAGATTAACCTGAAGGGCGTCTGGCTCTGCATGAAATATGAGATACCGACAATGCTCAAACTTGGACGTGGTGCAATCGTTAACACTGCTTCGGTCGCTGGTTTGGCCGGAATCTCGCAACTTGCGGCTTACACAGCGAGCAAGCATGGTGTCGTCGGCCTCACTAAGGCGGCCGCATTGGAGTATCGGCGTTTCGGTATCCGGGTGAACGCGGTTTGCCCAGGCTTGATCCATACCCCAATGATAGAGCGAGCAGCAGACAGCAAATTGCAACGGGACCTGCCAGCTCGTTGGCGACCGGTCGGCCCGGTGCTCAGGGCCATGCAGAAGCTCGGCATTCGAGCGGTTGCCCCCTCGCAGAAAGCCGCCGGCCAACTCGGCCAAGCTGGGGAAGTTGCTGAGGCGGTCGTCTGGCTTTGCTCCGATGTCGCCTCATTCACTAATGGTCATGCCATGGTGATCGACGGAGGCTATCTTGCAAAATAGAGCCACTCGCTCCGCTCGTGGCAAGGCAGACTAAGGAATTACATTTTTGGCTACCAAACCGAAGTAGGGCGCAGCAGCCAATAAATGCCGATCGTTACTATAAATCTCGGTAAACCCTTCACCGTTGGCGCACGTGAGATGAATCGCATCAGCGGCTCTGCAGAGAACGCCGGTTGGTAGTGCGGCGAGTCGAGTGCAAGCGCTCTCGATCAATGCTCTCTCGATAGGTAAGAAAAGCCAGAGGCCGGCGGCTTCGTCCAATACGAACTGCCTCCAGACACCTTCCGCCTGGCTTAGGGACAAGTTGCCTTCGCGAACATGTCGCTTAACTCCAGACCAGAACTCGATTCGTCCATGGAGGGCGCACGCCCGTCCCGGATGCGATGCCGCTAGTGCCAGTACCTCACCACTACCCGGTTCAGCCAGATAGCACTTGATGATGTACGTGCTATCGAAGTAGATCACGTGGCATCGCGTTCTTCGGAGATGTAAACGGTCGAATCAATCCGGACCTGGGGAAGTGACGACAACTTCCGTTTCGGGAAGGGTTTACCGGAGATTTCCGCGCTGGACAGCGATTTAAGTACAGCGATTTGTTCCCCGCGATCGGTGACGATGATAGGTTCCTTCAGTGCCTGCCGGACAAATTTTCCGGTGTGCTGATGCAGCTCGCGGATGGAAACCTCTTTCATGTGTCCAATGTGACACATCGCGCATTTATCGCAAACCCCGGCGGCCGAAATGGTCCTGAAAATCTCCAGGCTCGTCTCTACTGCATTATCTGCGTTCAGCTTCCACAATATAGTGAACAACAATATATAGAGAGGTTATAATATACTTGAAAATGGCGTTGGAGCCGGTAGAGTCCCGCCATGCATCCGAAGGAGCAAGAGCTACGGGAGTTTGCAGCCGCTACGCCTTTTGTGCCGTTCACTTTGGTTGCCGCCAGCGGGGAACGGTACAAGGTCCCGACGCACGATCATATCTTCTTCGCTCCTAACATCGATGATGACGGGTCTCCATTGGCGGACGAAGAGCGTTCATCGATGTTTACCGTATTCGCCCGCGGATCGCGTGTGCGCCATCTTTTCTTTGACCTGATTACCGCGATCGAGACCGAAGGAACACCTGGCACAACGGAGCCGGCGAAATAGGCTCCGCAGCTTCTGAACCTGGGGTTAAACGATCCGATCGATCAGCGGCTCCCCATTCTCGAATCGTCGGAGGTTCTGCAGGAAGTGTTTGGTCAGCCGCAGCGCCTCGTTATAATGGCCGCCACTGCTGTGGGGTGTGATATAGCAATTGGGTACGAACCAAAGCGGATGATCTGCTGGAAGGGGTTCCGGATCGGTTACATCAAGGTAAGCCGCCCGGATCGGCCCGGACCTGAGCGCATCGATTAATGCATTTTGATCGGTGGTGGTGCCGCGCCCGAGCGAATAATAGCAGGCGCCGGGTTTGAAGCGGGAGAATTTGTCCTTATCGAAGAAGCGAACCGTCTCCGAGTTTTCCGGCAAGAAATTCAACACCTGGTCCGCTACCGAAAGCTTGGCTTCTAGTTCCTCCAGGCCGAGGACGGTTACACCCGGGGTGGGCTGCGGCCGCCGCCGGAACCCGAATATAGTGGACCCGAACGGTTTCAAGAATTCTGCCAGACGTTGCCCAATCGACCCAAAGCCGACGATAAGGATAGTTTGTTCCGAAAGCAGGCTAGACGCGGCTCTTCTCTCGTTCTGTTGCCATTCCCGGTTCTTCAGTTGATCCAGGTACGAGGGGTAAAGCTGGCGGCCTTGCGCCAATAAGACCGACAGCGCGTGTTCAGCGCAAGGCTCGGAAAAAACGCTCGAACTGTTGGTGAACGCGATCTGGTTCGTCGACAAATGATCAAAAAGGTCTTTGCGATCGTACCGGGTGTAACCCGCGCTGGACACATGCAGCCAGCGAAGGTTTTTGGATTTGAGGACGTCTTCGGCGCTGGGTTGGCCGAAAACGATCGTCGCAGTGGCAAGTTGCGGGTCGCCGGCATTCTCAGCCAAGACATGGGGACCGGCAGACGCAACGATGAGTTGGTGGCTCTTGGTCTCGGCCTGCAGCAGATCGAGTTCCGGTTCCGCTAAGCCAACGTTAGTCCAAATAACAGATGAATCCTGATTCATAGTTGAAAGTGCGGTTGATCTCCTTGACAGATTTGTTCGTTCTCTCCATTTACACAACAGGATCGTAAAGATAGCGAAAATGGAAGAATCAGACGGTCGTAATTTGAGAAAGGCGCCTCCAAAAATCCAACCAAGGATTGTTTTTGTGACCTTGCTCTGAGTCTTCCTCTTTCTGCGGGCGTAGGTTTCCAAAACAGGATCAACCAGGAGGGTATCAATGAGCAAAGGGTTATTTTGGACATTCTTTTTGTTCCTTTGCCCGACCGCGCTTTTTGGTAAGAAGCCGGATGTTTCGCCGCCGGTTCCAGACCAGCAGCAACAGATCCAGCGGATGTTTGAACTGGTGAACCGTGCCCGGTCGGGGCGCAGGATCACGATTTTAGGACTCGATCCGCGTCTCTGCCAAGCGGCAGCGATGCATGCCGAGGAGATGGCCCGCTACCACTACGTTAGTGACCGGGGTCACGGAATTTTTGGATCTACCCCAGGCTCACGAGCTTGGGCCTGTGGCTATGCTTGGTCAAATATTGGAGAGACAGTCTGTGGCGGATCTTCAGATGTCGTTTCTGTCTTGAACAGCTGGCTAGGAAGACGAGCTAGCGCGCACATTTTGATCGATGAAGATTATCAGGAGACCGGCATCGGCATCGCCCGGGGTGCGACCCGAACCTATTGGGTCTTGATGGTGGGTACGAGGCCCCGCGACAGTTCCCCCCGGAAGGGTTGGAACTTGAGAGTGACGCTGTGAGGTGAACAACGCTCGAGGGGTCGCCACCCGTGGAGCATTGCCTCGCTTGCGAGGCAACGCCCCACGGGTGGCGACCCCTGCCGGCTACCTTCGTTGATCGAGACGCCGATTCAGCTCAAACGCAGCGCTAATCAGCGCCATGTGAGTGAAAGCTTGGGGAAAATTCCCAAGTTGTTCGGCCGACGGACCTAACTCTTCGGAATAGAGGCCGACATGGTTGGCATATCCGAGCATCTTTTCGAAAATGAATCGGGCCTTGTGCACATCCCCGCTTCGAGCCAGGCACTCAACATACCAAAATGAGCACATGCAGAAGGTGCCTTCTCCGCCTTCCATTCCGTCGGGGCTGCGATAACGGTAAACCAGCGAGTCATCAACCAACCGGTTGTCGAGCGCCTTCAACGTGGACAACCAGCGAGGATCAGTCGGGCTGATGAACCTGACCAACGGCGACAACAGACAAGACGCATCCAGCCAGTCACTTTTCTTGGTCTGTACGTAACTATTAACGCTGGGGTTCCAAAACTCCGTTTGGATTTGATGATAGATCTGGTCGCGTATCCGCTGCCAATGCACCTGGGGTCCCGGAAAACTGCGTTTATTAATGAGCCGAATAGCTCGATCCACCGCGACCCAGCACATCAGACGGCTATAATAAAAGTGCTGTTGCCCGCCGCGCACCTCCCAGATGCCTTCATCCTGGCGGTCCCAGTTCTCGCAAACCCAATTGACAATCTTCACCAGATCAAGCCAGAGCTCGTAGCTAATCTGTTCACCGTATTTGTCGTAGATATAGATCGAATCTAAAAGCTCTCCGTAGATATCCAGCTGTAACTGGCCGGAAGCAGCGTTGCCGATACGGACAGGTCGACTACCCCGGTAACCGGCCAAATGCTCCAGGATTTCTTCGGGTAGTTCGTGGCGGCCATCGATGCCATACATGATTTGCAGCGGACCGCTCGCGGTGCTCTCTGCGCATCTGGCTTCCAACCAGCGGATAAAAGCGCCGGCTTCAGCGGTGAAGCCTAGCCGGCTGAGCGCGTACAAGGTAAAGCTGGCATCTCGAATCCAGGTATATCGATAGTCCCAGTTGCGCCCCCCACCGACGAATTCAGGTAGCCCGAAAGTTGGCGCTGCCACAATCGACCCGTATCGGCGGCTAGTCAGTAGTTTCAGGACCAAGGCCGATCGATCGACGATTTCTCGCCACCGCCCGGTATACTGGGATCGGGCGATCCATTTCTGCCAAAAGTTGAGGGTTTCTAAAAACGAATCTGTTGCTAAGCGAAACGGTTGGTCCCTTTGACCGAGATCAAGCTCGAGCACAAACAATGCACTTTCTCCGGCATGTAAGACAAAATCGGCGGTAACACCTTGATCGGCAATCTGAAGCGGCGTTTGAGCGTGTAAACGCAGCGTTGGTAACCTGGACGATTCCGGAACAAACAGAACTTCCCGGTCTGAGACTCTTTTAACCTGGTGCTTCGCCCTGGCGTAATCAAAACGCGGTTGGCAAATCATCTGAAATTGGACTTCACCGCGAATGCATTTTGCGCGCCGAATAATCTTTGCCCCTTGGCGAAGCCCTTCCTCGCTCCCAACTTCGCTATTGAAGACCGGCATAAAATCGCTGACTTCACCGACACCGTCCGGCGAAAGGAAGCGAGTCAGGAGAATGTTGGTATTCGGGAGATAACTCTGTCTGGGCCGGCTATTTTGGAGGCTAGCGGCGACCGAAAACCGGCCACCTTTCTCCGAATCAAGCAGGTCAGCAAAAATCGTGGGCGAATCGAAATCGGGAAAACAACAGAAATCGATGGTCCCATCGATGGCAACTAGAGCAACCGTCTCCAGGTTTCCGATAACGCCATGGTTCTCAATGGATTGATAGCCGTCAGCCATGCTGGTTAGTATAGCCATGACGCGGGGCGGGGAAAGGGGCGGGGGCGTGTCGGCGTATCGGCGTGTCGGCGTGTCGGCGTGTCGGCGTGTCGGCGTGTCGGCGTG